>Ga0055584_100000064_pt1 | contig 91426 bp, 64 predicted proteins | sample OSDHelmetaG_FD_58716 | JGI IMG/M metagenome (GOLD analysis project Ga0055584, IMG submission 58716) | Pelagic marine sediment microbial communities from the LTER site Helgoland, North Sea, for post-phytoplankton bloom and carbon turnover... | ecosystem: Environmental > Aquatic > Marine >... | reverse complement strand
AAAGTCGGGGCGACACGATTCGAACGTGCGACCTCTGCGTCCCAAACGCAGCGCTCTAGCCAAGCTGAGCTACGCCCCGCAACTTATCAGAGGCACAGTTTAGAGAGACACACCGAAGGCGTCAATGGTTCCATGCGTTCTCTTGTTAAAATCTGCGACCTGAACCAATGAGATGGTTACGGATATTTAAGACTTCATCAGCATTAAGCCATGATTTCTTTAATCAAATTCCCGTGAACGTCCGTCAGACGTCGGTCCAGGCCGTTATTGTAGTAGGTTAGCCTGTCATGCTGGAATCCCAGTAGATGCAAGGCGGTCGCGTAAAAGTCCCAGACGGTTGTTGGATTTAATTCGGCCCGCCTTCCGAATTCATCGGTGGCCCCATAGCTGGTACCTCCTTTGATGCCGGCACCCATCATCCAACAGGTAAACCCATCCGGGTTATGGTCGCGGCCCAACGTTCCCGCCTGATGAGTGGGCATCCGACCGAACTCGGTGGTCCACAAGATCAAAGTTTCGTCCAGTAATCCACGTTGCTTCAAATCGGTCAGCAAGGCTGCTGTCGGCTGGTCAAAAATCGGGCAATGTCGTTCGTAGTCGGCTTTCAAGGTTTTATGCGCATCCCAGTTCAATAAACCATCTACGCCGGAAGCCCGCGAAGCACAATACAGATTCAGATAACGCACCCCGCGTTCCAGAAACCGCCGCGCGAGTAAACAGTTGCGTGCATAGGCGGCTTTCAATTTGTTTGGATCATTGGTTCCATATTGCTCATGGATTGTCTTCGGTTCGGAAGCCAGATTGGAAACTTCAGGCGCCGAGAGTTGCATTCGCGCTGCCAGTTCATAGGCTTCGATACGGGCCTGCAAATCGGAATTTCCGGGACGTTGCTCTGCGTGTCGTTGATCCAGGAACTTTAGGAATTCGCGTGTGGCCTGTTCCTGCTTCTGACTAATCCCTTTGGGAACCTTCAGATTTCGTATGGGCGATTGTGCGTTCATTACGATTGCCTGATGTTGCGCAGGTAAATAACCATTGCTCCAGTTGGCTTTTCCATTGGGAGGTTCGCCTCGGATATCGGGGATGGCAATATAAGCCGGCAGGTTTTCATTTTCACTACCTAACGCATAACCCAACCAGGCACCGGCACTGGGATGTCCTTCGGTATCATGGCCGGTATTCATGAACACACAACCGGGTCCATGCGTATTTGTCTTCGTCGTCATAGAATGAACAAAGGCCATTTCATCAACGTGTCCAGACATATGAGGCAGAATCGTGGAAAACATTTTGCCACTTTTGCCTGCAGGTTTAAAAGCCCACGGGCTCTTCATCAGATTGCCGTTTTTCCCCTGAAAGCTGAGGAAGTTTTCTTCACCCGGTAATGGCTTACCATGATATTTTTCCAGACTCGGCTTGTGTTCCCACAAGTCCATATGAGATGCGGCGCCCGGACAAAAAATCTGCAGCACGCGTTTGGCTTTGGCGGGAAAATGTGTTTCATTCGCGCCGGGTTGCCAGTCTTTTGCGTTCTTTGCACTGTTTTTCTTTGTAGCAGCGGAAAGATCGTTGAGTAACAAACTGGTCAAGCCGATGCCCGCCATTCCCGTATACACACTGGAAAAAAAGGAACGCCGGGAATGTAACTGATGCAACAGGCGTTGGGTCAAATTATTTTCAATCGAATTTAACATGCGGGTTTACCACTTCAATCAAGATAAATCAGTTCATTTGAATTAATCATTGCCCGGCAAAACGCATTCAGGCCATTCTCAGAAATCAACTGTCGGGCCGCCTGTTGTTCTCGCACTTCAGGAGCGCGGGCAAAGAACAGACGAAACGCACGGTCAATTTGCCGTTCCACATTTTCCGCACCTGCATCACGCTGTAAACGTTCTGCCAGGAATTGGGAAAGATCCAGAGTAAATCGATGATTCATTAAGGTCAGTGCCTGTAACGGTGTTGTCGTTGTATTGCGTCTGGAAGCAGCAAATGCGTTATCAGGGCAGTCGAAATCGGTTAATAGATCGATGCTGGCTGCCCGCGCGTTTTGATGATAGACAGCGCGACGGTATGTTTCCGGTCCAAACTCTTCACGAGGCACATATGTGGCGACATTATCCTGTAGATAATGGTACAGGCGAAATCCGGGTCCACCCATTTTGAGATTCAGTTTGCCTGAGATCGACAACAGTGTATCCCGAATTTCTTCCCCCGCCAGTCTACGCGGTGGAAAGCGCCAGAGATAACGCGAATCTGAATCCGCTCGCGATGCATCCTTGCGGAAGGTACTGGCTTGCTGATAGGTTTCCGACAGCATGATCTGTTTCTGAATGTCTTTCAGCTTCCAGCCATTCTTTTGAATCTGAATCGCCAGCCAGTCCAGTAATTCGGGATGTGTTGGCCGCGTTCCCATGTAGCCAAAGTCGCTGGGAGTCGAAACGATTCCGGTTCCGAAATGATAATGCCAGAGTCGATTGGCCAGCACACGCGGCGTCAATGGATTCTCTTTGGCGACCAGCCAGCGCGCCAGAGCAAGTCGCCGTTCTCCCTGTGGTGCCTTGGCATCCAGCTGATATCCAGTGGTCACTTGACTGAGTGTGGACATACTCGCGGGGACAACTGGTTCTCCTTTGCGTTGCGGATTTCCGCCGACAAACGTATGGAAGGGTCCATTCACCTGTTTGTGATTACCAACCCACCAGGCAGGTAAACCGGGAATGGCAGCCAGCTTTTGATCTCGTTTTTTGATCTCTGTGTTCAGTTTTCCAATCTGCCGGAGTTCATCGGCTGTTCCTTCAGAAACAAAGAGGCGTCTGCGACGATGACCGGCGTTGACCGGTTTTCGATTTTTGGAAGAAGCGACCTCCTGCCATGATTTGGCATCCGTGGAAACTTCGATTTTATAATCGGCCAGGAACGTTGCTTTGTAATTACTCATCGCGGCACCTGATCGATCACTGGAGAAAACCACGCGATCGATGGTTTCAGGCTTTTGGAATTCGATCGTCAGCTCGGGGCTACCGGCAATCCAGCAGGCTCCAATTTTGCCATCAATGGTTAAACTCACGTCATAAGCACCGGCAAAATCGCCTGCAACACGACTGTTGGCGCCTTTCGCTGTGCCTCCGTTTTGGGCGAGCGCTACATTCCGTGGATTTTTGCCAGCAGTCCAGACTTCGAATTCATCAACGCGATATCCGGTTTTCGCCGAGGGATTGGTATCCAGCCCCTGGGCAGTCAGCCTGACGAATTTTGCGGAGATCGGCGGGAACGTATCTTTGACTCCCGTCCGTTTCACAGGTTCTCGGACCCACGCTTTTTCATACTCGGCAGCTTTCTTTTCAGCCCGTGCCTGGATTGCCTTTTCGATTTTGGATTTCTCTTTTAGTAATTTTGCTTTCTCAGCATTCAGCGGATTGATTTGTGCGGCCCGTTTTTGAATTGCTGCGGGTGTCGCCAGCACACGGCTCCCATGAAAGACACCCGAAAACGTAGCATACAGGCTGTAATAATCCTGTTGTTTCACCGGATCGAATTTATGATTGTGACAACGACTGCAGCCCACCGTCAGTCCCAGAAAGGCTTCGCCTGTCGTGCGAATCATATCGTCAATCGTATTCGCGCGAATTTGTGCCGCCTGAACCGGGTCCTGATTACCTACGTTATCGTAAGGGCCACAAACGAGAAACGCTGTTCCCACTTCGACATTCGCATCTCCTTTACCGATAACATCGCCGGCGAGATGCTCGATTACCATCTGATCAAAGGGCTTGTCAGAATTGAACGACTGAATAATATAATCGCGAAACGGCCAGAGATTATCGATGATCACATTGCGCTCGAAACCATTACTTTCACCAAACCGAACAATATCCAGCCAATGTCGGCCCCAGTGCTCTCCATATCGGGGTGAAGCTAACAGGCGATCTATTAATTTTTCATAAGCATCCGGTGAAGGATCACTTTCAAAGGCTGTCACTTCTTCTGGAGTAGGAGGCAGGCCTGTCAGGTTATAAGTTGCTCGCCGGATTAACTCTCGTTTCGTCGCGGGGGGAGCAGGCGTTAATTTTTTTTCCTGAAGCTTCGCATAAATGAATCGATCTATGGGATTTTTCAGCCACGTTTTCGGCACACCATTACTTTCAGGTGGTCCCTTGCGGTCCAGCGGTTGGAGCGACCACCAGCTCAGATCGGCTTTGGATTTTTCCTGCAGCTTCAATTTTGCAGGCCAGGATGCCCCCTGTTCAATCCAGCGGGTGAATAGTGAAAACTCTTCTTTGGAAAGTGGCTTACCATCTTTGGGCATTTCGGCTTTGCCGGATTTCGAGTCTACGCGAATCACATCCAGCAGATAACTCTCACTCGGTTTGCCCGGTGTGAGGAAACTTTTCTCTGTCAATTCCTCAATCGAAGCGAGAGAAAGTTCCCCTTTTTCATTGCCGGGATTATGACAACGAATACAGTGTTCCACGATTAAAGGAGCAATCTCTTTTTCGAAATCCACTTTAGACTTTGATTCCGCAGTTTTCCCTGCAGACGATAACAGTACGCTCAGAGCGACCAATAACAGACAGACTGAACTCACTCTCGTAATAAAAAATCGCATCAGAATATTAGTCCTCGATTTTCCAGCTGCTTTCCTGTCGTTATAGTAATTCATATCTCTGACCTGTCGTTTACGAATTCTGGTTCTGAAACAGATCGCGTTCCAGTCCGATCGAAGCTTGTTGCAGATGATCGTTCATCGCTTTTGCCGCGGCTTCCGGATCGCCGGTTGACAGTGCCTGGACAATCCTCAGATGTTCTGCGTTTTCTTCCATCTGTTCATAGTCCTTGACATTCTGGCGTTTACTGTGCCGAATTTGTCGCAAGGTCCGATATAAAACCCGATACCGATTAATTTCATGAGCAAGACGTTCGCTGCCACACGTCTGATAAATTAGTGCGTGCAGGTAGTCATCCCATTCCTGCGTCGATTCCGACCACTCAACAGTTCGTTTCGCTGTGGCCAATTCATTGAAAATCTGTTTTAGTTTATCTAACTCGTGCGGCGTGATATGACCACAGGCACAACGCGTCGCCTCGCTTTCCAGAATCCGTCTGACCTGACAGATTTCCCGTAATTCTTTGGCGCCAAAATTTCGAAGCACCGCCCCCCGATTCGGAAAGATTTCAACAATGCCAATCCCTTCCAGTTCGACCAACGCTTCCCTTACGGGAGTCGCACTGACGTTCCATTCTTTGGCTAACGCCTGGACTGTCATTCGTTGATTTGCCTGGAATTCGCCCTGAAAGAACCTGACCAGCACCTGCTGTACCAGGGTCTGCCTGCGAGAACCATGCATTAATTCTTTTGAAACGACTGCCGCCATTGATCATTTCTCTTCAAGACATAAAGTTAAGCCACGAGCACATATTATATACAATCTATCCATATTAAATACAATACCGTGCTAAGAAAAGTCTTACTTCTCGCAATTTTGATGCATCGACGTAAATTGTTTTAGTTAGATCTCCTGTTACGTCTTTCAAACAGTCACCCTCCGTGGGATTCGCGAACCTGGTTGAGTTTCGTTGGGAGCTGATGGTGAATTTTCACCTGTAGGTAGTTCGTTTCGATCTGGTAGAATTTCTTTTGCGGGTGACTGCTGCGTGGGTCATGGCAGGTCGTTACTTTTTCCGCCTCTTTGATACAACTTGCATTTTAATCCTTCCATGGTTCTATCAGTTTCCTGCTCGCTGCACCTGGCCTGCATTACATTCGGGCTCACTCACCGTGTTATTGATTGATGAAGTAAGGGATATGCTGGTGCTCATGATTTCCATTCTCACAATTCACTTTTTGAATTCGGGCTGTATGCACAAATGGGCTGTTGTGTTTGTTGGAATTCTGCTTGATTTGACTGTGAATGATTTTGTTGAAAGGCGCGGGGGTGTCAAGTTATTTTTATGGCGCGATGAGTGGTTGAAAGCTGGCGAACGAGGGTTGAACAGTGATTCAAACGCTTCGAAGCGTGACCGAAGCGTGTCGATAAGTTACGAGACATTGAGTACTACTGATGCTTTATCAGGTGAAGATTTTCAAAACACAGGGACTTTTATAGTGCTGAGATCTTCAGTGTTCTCAACAAGCAGTGCACAAAAAACGCATCTCGCGCGCGACGCTTATAACGCATATTCGCGAAGGGAGGGACGTTGTCAAGTTCATTTTATTCACTGGTATATCGGAGACCAAAGGGGTCGAGAGAGAGCCACTTCTGCGGAAATTAAGACTGCAGAAAAGGGTCACATTGGCAGAGAAAAACCTGTTGAGTTCAGCCTGCAAACATTCCATCATCGGTGTCATCTTGACATCACATGCAGCGTTTCACCGGTAATCGGGTTCAGGCGGCTGGCTTTGGTCACTTTCCATTCGCCTCCCATTTTTTGCCAGGTCAACTCCCAGCGCGTCGGCGAACTACCAGATATTCCACCAAAGGTTGCAGCGCCATTCGCTCTAAAATGGGTGGTGGCAATCGAATTTTCTGATTTCAACTCGGTCATTACATCAGTAATTCTGAGTTGTCCATTAATGGTCACCAGGTTTAATGCCGTCCGCACTAAACGCCGCAACCCCTCTGCCCGAGGGCTGAAGTAACTCAGTGTGGGTTCGACTTCCTTATTTTCAAACGCGCTGATCAACCCGTAAAGATCGGCTTCGACGCGTTCCCTCTCTGTAATAATACTCTGTTCCAGAAAATAAAATCCTACGATTGCCCCGGTCATCACCAGACAACCAACGATGTATTTTATCTGGTGCCTTAAATAAAATTGCACAAATAAAACGACGGCGACAATACTGCAAATGATCATCGGCGGAATGGCTGTTTCAGTTACCCACATAGCGCGCTCCCTACAAAGCAGGATGATTTTCGAGTACTGCCAGATTATCCCGATGAATCACTTCGGAATAAGGCACTGTCCCCAAAATGGTCGCAATTTGATCTGAACGATGTGTGAGAATTTTTGCCAGATCGGAGGAATTGTAATTACTGAGTCCACGTGCAAATTCTTCGCCAGTGGGGCTGACCAGAATGACGGCTTCACCACTTTCAAATGTTCCTTCAATCGATTTAATACCAATCGCCAATAATGATTTTCCACCTACTCGAATGGCTTTGGTTGCCCCTTCGTCCAGATGAAATTTTCCCTTTGGCCGAATCGTATAACCAATCCAGCGCTTCCAGGCTGAAACCAAAGCCCCCTGTGCCAGAAACAGGGTGCCCACATCTTCCGCTTTCAGAATTCGGTCGAGGACCCCTTCTTCCTTGCCATTCGCAATGATCACATTTTCTCCAACGGCGGTCGCAGAATGTACGGCGTGTAATTTGGACTTCATGCCTCCCGTTCCCAGGGAACTGCTTTCATCCGTCGCCATCTCCAGTAATTCAGGTTTCCAATCCTGTACCAGCGAAATGCGGGAACTGTCGGGTATGTGGGGATCCGCGTTATATAACCCATCGACGACAGACAGAATCACCAGCAGAGGTTTCTTTACCAGACTGGTCACCATAGCCGCCAGATGATCATTATCGCCGAATTTAATTTCCTGAATGCTGACCGTATCATTTTCGTTCACAATGGGTACCGCCCCATACTCGAAGAGTGTATGGATGGTATTTCGTACATTGAGATAGCGGGTCCGATTTTTAAAATCGTTCGCCGTCACAAGCAGTTGAGCCGCATGATAACCATGTTTTTGCAGACAGAGATCATAGCGTCGGATTAAATGTGCCTGGCCGACTGCTGCGGAAGCCTGCAGGTGACCGAGATCGCGGGGGCGTTCTTTCAATCCTAACAGGCTCATGCCCGCACCGACGGCCCCACTGGAAACGACGACCACCTTGCGACCTGTCTCTTTGATACGGTGAATCTGCTCCGCCAGCGATTCAATCCGCTGCAGATTGAGTGTACCATCCTCGCAAGAGAGAACGTTTGTTCCAATTTTAATGACCAGCGTTTCCGCGGTTTCGATCACTTCACGTCTTGTAAGGCTCACTGTTAGCACTTTTATTGAACGAATCACAAAAAAAATCAAACAGGCACTCCCCGCCGGGTCCCTATTTCTTATTATTTATATACTATAGTAGCCTGTGGCTGGCGCATCGACATTCATTCGCGAGAGTTTGGCAGGAAATCGGGGTAATTTGTCATAAAAATCACCATTTTTTCATTACAATTTCTCAGATTCTGTTTGTCTCTTACCAACAGCCATGAAACAATTTATCGCATAGTTCACCCGGTTCACACTGATTTTAAACCCTTATCCACGAACTAAGGCATTTTATGTCGGAACTATTCCACGAATGCGGCGTCGCTGCCGTCTATCACCTTCCCAACAAAGCCCCCAGCCCACTGACCCCGCTGGGAGCCCCTGATAAGACATCACAACTTATCTCCCGGTTACTGCTGGATATTCAGAATCGTGGCCAGTTAGCAGCTGGCATGACGACGTTTAACCCGTCACGCAACCAGTTAATCGATACCCATAAAGACGTTGGTACGGTCACCGAAGTGTTTCAGCTCAATCATCAGCAGACATTCAATGACCTGATGGAAAAGTACGAAGGCCCTGCAGCCATCGGGCATGTGCGTTATGCCACCTGTGGAAAAGATGAACGGAGCTATGCACAACCCTTTGAACGACACCATATTCAGAAGTCCAAATGGTTCAGTTTCGGCTTTAACGGTCAGTTAGCCAACTATCAGGAGCTCTGCCAGGAAGTTCTGGCCGAATCTGACTTTCATCTTGCGCGGGAAACCGACACCGAAATTCTGATGCATCTGATTTCGCAGGAACTGTCCAAAGAGAATCCCGGCCAACTGATTGACATTCTGGCAAACCTCAGCAAACGACTGGATGGTGCCTACAATATCGTTTTTCTGGATGCGTTGGGGAACATGTTTGTCTCGCGCGACCCGGTCGGCATTCGTCCTTTGTGTTACGCCTTTGATGGTTCGCTGTTTGCTGCGGCCAGCGAAAGTGTGGCTCTGGCGAACATGGGTTTTGAAGCAGACAAGATTTACAGTCTTCCCCCCGGTTCCGCAGTCATCATTCAAGATGGAGAGCTCTCCATTCGGGAATATGCCAAGCCCAAACAGAAAGCGCACTGTTTCTTTGAGTGGATCTATTTCGCTAACGTCTGCAGTACACTGGATGACCAGAGCGTTTACATCACCCGCAAACGACTGGGAGAAGAACTAGCCAAGCAGGAAACAGTTCCGATTGACGAAGAAACGATCGTGGTTCCTGTACCCGATACCGCGAAGGCCGCAGCCGACAGCATGGCCTTTCATTTAAGTATTCCCAGTCTGGAAGGTTTAATTCGAAATCGCTATATCGGCCGTACCTTTATCGAAGGTGCCAACCGCAGTGACAAGGTGCGTGCCAAATATACGCCGCTACCTGAAGTGCTGGAAGGCAAGCGTGTGCTGCTGGTGGAAGACACGATCGTACGTTCGACCACAATGAAAGCATTAATCAGCCAGTTAAAAGAGCGTGGCCGTGCCCGGGAAGTACATGTGCGTGTGGCTTGCCCGCCGATCATTGCCCCCTGTTTTTATGGCATTGATATGTCAACCATCAACGAGCTGTTCGCGCCTCGATTTCTGCATGGAGGCGAGATGACACCCGAAGTCGAAGAGGCCATGGCGAAGGCCATTGGCGCAGATAGTTTGAAATATCTGCCAAAGGAATCGATTGCCCGCGCGATTGATCTGCCCGGCTCTTCTCTGTGTCAGGCTTGTATCGATACGACGTATCCCACTGAAGCGGGCCGCAAGCTATATCAGATCGCGGTCACGAATTCGCAAAACGAAAACGATGATGATCCTCATCGTACCTATGACGTTTCGCTTACTACTCCTGTCCGATCTTAATTCGATAAAGGAATGCTCTGGATTATGTCTGCCACGCATGAGATGGAGATCCGTGTTCGCTACAGTGAAACGGACTCCATGGGTTTACTGCATCATGGCAATTACTTCGACTATTTTGAAATGGGTCGTACCGAACTCTTTCGTGCTCAGGGTGGCAATTACCGTGAGATGGAAGAAAAAGGTTATCTGCTTGTTGTTTCAAGAATCGAATGTCGCTACAGGCGGCCCGCCCGCTACGATGATGTGCTGACATTGCGAACCACGCTCTCGAAAGTCACCGGTGCCAAGCTGGAACACGACTACGAACTCTTTCTGGATGGCGTCTCCGTCGCCGCGGCCCACAGTGTGATTGCCTGTGTAGATCGTGAAGGAAATATCCAACGCATGCCTGCCGCCCTGGAGCACCTGGGGACGGAAGCTGAATAGTAGACTCTTCCTGACACGGCACTGCTGAAGCGTTACCAGTGACATCCGGTGTTCTTTAGAAATGTATGCGTGTTAGCGTTGAACGGTCTGTTGCGTCCTGGCGAAGTTGGGTGATTTGATAACGGAGTCTTTGTCATTCGGAGGTGGTGTCTTGACGACTTTCCAGGCCAGTCCCAGTTTTTCGAAGACGAGGATGACACCATAGGTCATGTCGAATTCCCACCATTTGTGGCCATTCTTTGCCATGCGTTGATATTTGTGGTGGTTATTGTGCCAGCCTTCACCATAGGTCAAAAGAGCGACCCACCACAGGTTGCGGCTATCGTCGGTCGTTTCGTAATTGCGATAGCCCCAGATGTGCGTCGCGGAGTTCACAAACCAGGTCGCATGTAATACATAAAAGAGTCGCACGAACATGCCCCACACGAGCATACTGATTGCCATGTTCGTTCCACCGATCGCGTAGCCGATACCATACAGAAGGGCTCCCATAGCGATATGCCATAGCAGAAACGTTTTCTGCAGCATCCGCATGAACGGATCTTTGAGTAAATCGGGGGCATAGCGTTCGTGTGTTGACTGGACTTCTTCTGCATTGTGATAAGGAACCAGCCAGAGGATGTGACTCCACCAGCGTCCGTCGCGAGGCGAATGCGGATCTTCTGGCTGATCGCTGTAAAGATGATGTTTACGATGATTGGCCACCCATTGAATCGGGGGTCCCTGCCCAGCCAATAATCCAATCAGACCAATCAGCCGAAACGTAAAACGATGCGTCTGAAAGCTGCCATGCGTCAACAGACGATGATAACCCATACAGATCCCAATGCAGCCAGTCAGCCAACCAAGAAAGATACAGGTCGCCAGTCCGGTCCAGGTAAAATAAAAGGGAGCCGCCAGCAATCCCAGATGAATGATGGCCACCCATCCCAGCGTGCCCCAATCCCACGAGGCATATTTACCTGGCTCTGCCGCGTGCAAAGGTGCTTTTTCAGAGATGGGAATATCAGATTCCGAAAGGGGCGCGGCTGTCTGCTGAGAATTCATTAAGGAGGGCCGATACTGTCAGTGGGGTGTGAACTTAAAAAACCGGCAGATTTTAGGGGGTTTGGTAATGTGTGTCTATAGTGATGGGTTTGGTTGAAGAATGAGCCAGTTTTTATTACGGGTGTACATCGTTTTGTGACATATCTCACTCAAAGCAAGACTCGTGGGTATCGTTGCCTGGGCTTTCACTTTCAGCTTAATCTTTTAAAACCTGTAGCTTTTCTATTTCTGTGATCACTCTTTCAGCTGTGACCTCATAATCAGGGATGCTGCGCAGAACGACTTTGTGGCGTGATTTTTTCGATAGCAGCAACAGACCCAAAATTGGCTCATCATTAAAATAGGTGCGCCAGTATGGAATCTGGTCTACTGGAATTTCTGCTAAATCTACCTGATAGCAGGCAATGGATTTTTTACGAACCAGCTTCAAAATGGCTGGATCTGTTGAGTATCTCGCTTCATGAATAACTGTTGATATACCCCAACTAGCCATCACGCTGACGAGAATCACTTTTCCGTCGTCCAGATCTTCGTGAATTTCCGATATTGAAAAGGGATTCCAGTCGATAAATTTCGGGTGATATATTGGCTGAAACCAAACAAGGAACACTATCGCGAACAGACTGACACCAGCGACAGTAGCGAATTTTTTTTTCTGTATAGAACTCATTTTGGTCCTACTCATGTGTGAAAGAATCCGAGATACTGGCGAGGGGCGCCTGAGGTTCAGGTGGCGTGAACTGCGGAAACATTTTACAGAGTTTCAAGAAGAATTCATCCACGTCGAGCCCGCCTAGTCTGTATGTCCGGTGTGACATTTTGAGTTCGATCTCATCGCAGGCAGGGTCTGCTCTCATGATCTGGATGAACTGCACATCTTTAAAGTCGATGACGAATGAAGAAGTCCTGAAATAATAGAACCAGGCCCGCGTCACTTTTACTTGACGATTTTGTGAGTCAAAGCTGAAAAACATGCCGTACAGAAACTGACTCAAGATGAATGCAAGCACAAACAGCAACAGCCCCCAGACAGCTGAAATAGGTAAGAACAAAATTGCTGGTAGAAGAATCATAAAGCAGAGGACTGTGCTCACCTGGCTCAATAACGATTGCGAGTAAGCATGCAAGCTGGCTGGATCGTTTTTCATTATAAACACCAAACCTAAAACAGGTCGCATCGACGTTTCCAGTCGGTCGCTGGTCATCCAAGACTGATCCGCATACGGTCAAGCACACCTTTCATTATAAACTGCTCTACCCTCTATCAAGCTGATAAACGATCCAAATCCAGACTTTGCTCAAAGAAATGTGTATTTTTTCGTGGAACCAATGTAAAATTTTTACTGATCAATCTGGTTTAAACTGGCAAAACATGAGGTGCTCCAATGTTGCGGATATGTTGTGTTGCTATTTTCTTACTGATGGTACTGACTCCTGGAGTGACAAATACTCACGCCAACGATGCGTTTCCCAATGCACGGAAACCGACGAACAGAGAAGATCTGAAGTACTGGCTGGAGAACATGGTTGTATTTCACGACTTTACGATGGATGAAATTCAACAGGCGACTGGTCTGGAGCAATCGGACATTCGAATTGCCATCAGCGGGCTCAAATTGAAACCCGGTTCGAATTCCAAAACAAAACCGAATGCTCCTTTACTGGTCAAACCATATCCCGGTGGGCGGCATCCGCGAATTGGTTTTCTGGAAGGGGCCATCCATCCTCAGCGTGAAACTAAGATTTCGGTATTCACGCCTTGGGATCAGAGCAGTTATGTCGTGCTGGATATCCCTGAAGCGATCTGGTCAAATCTGGGCCTGACGTATCTGGCGCACACACATGTGCCCACGATCTGGTCGAAGCAAAATATTGATTTACCGCAGATGGAATGGACACGACACAAAAGTGGCACGCTCTCTTTGTTACGCAAGCTACCTAATGGGATTCAATTTCATACTGTTGTTGAGCCTCGAAAGGATGCCGTGCTGATGGATATGTTGCTGACAAACGGGACCGAAAAACCACTGTCAAAACTTCGCGTGCAAAACTGTGCTATGCTCAAAATGGCAAAAGGCTTCTCGCAGCAGAACAATGAGAACAAAGTGTTTCGTGCACCGTATGCAGCCTGCAAATCGGAATCGGGCAATCACTGGATCATTATGGCGTGGAGCCCTTGCTTTAAACCCTGGGGAAATCAGAAATGTCCGTGTCTGCATTCTGATCCGATTTTTCCTGACTGCCCTCCCGGAGAAACCTCCCGCGTAAAAGGCTGGTTCTCATTCTACACGGGAACCAACATCGAAGCAGAATTTGACCGAATCGATCAACTGGGCTGGCAGAAAATCCCAATGAAAGGCTTTGAATAGCAGGTATGGCATAAACGACTCTTGCGGAATCTCAATTTCCGTGTCTCAACAGAATCACTTTTGAAAGAGTCGCTGGGCGAGTTTTTCATAATACCTGGTATCGGAACTCGTTTCACTGATATGATTTTTGAGAATTTGGGGATTGATAAAAATCATTGCAGGTTGATCGCTATAATGTTCCGTTGTCGCTTTAAGCAGATAATTAATATCCGCACGACTTAAGCGGTTGGTTTTACATAAATCGTAGAATAACCCTTGAGGCGTATCTTTCAATGCTTTGCGTCGGACCTGGAAATTTTCCCACAAATACAGTGAGACCCAGACCAAGCCGATGACAATCGTCGCAGAGATTAATAACCCGTTTTCCTGCAAGAGACTACGATTTCGGAACGCCTCTGAAATTTCATTGGTATGTCCCGCCAGAATCGTATTGAATTCCACATTCATCGTTTCACCATCCGATTCATTTATTGACTGGGGTTCTTTGAGGTCTGGTCTGGTTGTAAAACTTTGACAGCGATCTCCCGAATTCGCGCGTTATCATCGGTAACCAAAGGAACCAGAGCCTGTCTGGCTGCGGGCAGTTCAAGGGTCGCCAGAATTTCTGCACTGGTTCTACGTACTGTATCGTCGGGATCTTCAATCAATGATGCCAGCGCCGGGATCAACTGATCGTGCAAATTGAGGGCGTGTACACAACGGGCGGCCTGAGTTCGACGTTTTCTTAAAGGGTGTGCCATCGCACGACTGAATTCCAAAACTGTTTTGGGGTTCAGTTTCATCAACAGTTTACCGACTGCGGGCCAGACTTGTGCATTGAACTCTTCGTAATGTTCAAGTACATAATCGACATCAAAGCTGAAAAGCTCTTGACGGGCCGCCTCCCGGACCTCTTCCAGCGGGCTGTCAATTTTATTAACCAGTAAGTTAATGGCATCTGGTACCTGATTAGATCGTAATTGACAGGTTGCCCATGCCTGCTGAATGGGATCTTCCGAATCAAGACTTTCCAGGACCATTTCGGTAACTTCCATGGAATCAAGATTTCGTAATATCCCGATGGCTGCTTCTTTTGCTTCCGTGGTCCCATACTGCAGCATCCATTTTTGTGCCTGTTTTTTACTTGCCAGATCCAGATCAATGAGCGAAATGAGTCTGATCACAGCAGTTTGCAGGGCTTGTGGAATCTTCTTGAGATTCTGTCTGTTGGCTCTCAGCCAGACTACTTTTCCGATTTGCTTGAAATTCGTCAGCACCAGATCTGAGGGTTTGTCAGGCAGCCAGCGTAATAAATGGGAAATAAATTCCGGGTCCTCACGTTCTGCGATGGCTTCGAGCGCTTTGGAATTCGGATAATTGACTTCGGTAAAATCGCAGATTAACTGCATCACACCGATGTGTTTGCTCTCTTTCAAGACTTGTTCGACATACTCTCTGGTTACGCCATCAGAATGCCACATGATTTTTCTGATCGCAGGGTCACTGACATCACCCAGAATCAGCAGGCTTTCCACGATTTCCTCGGGTCGATCAAATTCCTGATAATGCTCTGCAGCCGACGCCAGGGCTGACAAAACATCTCTTCGAATTTGTTCTGCATTTTTTAAAAACGACCGCGAGTAGACGGAATCTACGGACTTGTCCAGAAAATACTCATAGAGCCGCCCGACTAGATAACGCAGGGTTTGTATGATCAACTCCGGTTGATGATTCACCGACCGACTATTATCAAATAAGGAGACCAGAGTCGGGATCTGTCTAAAATCACTGGAGAGCTTCACAAACTCCAAAGCACTATACTGTAATTCGTGGTTTCCATGTAACAAACACTGTTTGATGGCGGCTTCTAAAGCAGACGAATGGGATTCCAATCTCTTGCGAATCGCAGGTGTGTGTGTCGCGTTACGACGTATCACCTCTACCAGTCCGCGTGCGCTCTGCTGCTCCAGTAAAGCAGAGACGGCTCTTTCTCTGATATCCGGATCGTCCACATCCAAAGCCAGAATTAAAGCATTCACAGCATGTGAATTTCTGCTTTGCGCCAATAGATCAAAGGTTTTGGATATCGAAGAAGCCATACTGACTAGGGATCGAAAAAGGTGGAAAGATTCACAGAAACAAGGCCGAAGTTGGTCTGTTTTGTGTCGATTGGGTGCAAAACAAACAACCACTCTGTGATGATCGCTACTCTTCTTTTATCGTAATCAGCGGGTCTAAGACTGGAGCAGGCCTGATTTAACTGAACTAAGCCGTAGAATCATTACAACCAGAAAAACACAAACAGCCTATCTCGATGTATATAGCAATTCTGTGGTTTCGTTCAGGGTACTTCTAATAAGTCTCGCAGAAAGGGGAAGGACTCTTGTACTACATCTGGCGCCATATGACTGTGCCGACTTAACTCCACGTGCAGACCTCCGGTGTAACTGATTTGTTTCAGACCAGCCAGGACATCTTCAAAATCAATCTCACCTTCACCAAATCGTAGATGATCATGCTTTCCAAAGCTCATATCTTCAATATGAATATTGAAAATGCGATGACCCCAGGGCTGGATCATCTGGCTGATGGGTGTTTCCCCCATACATTGCAAGTGTCCGATATCAACCGTCAGACCGAAATCAGGATGATCGACGTGCTGAGTGAGCTCTTCAAAATCGTTCAGAGTTTCAATCAACATGCCTGGTTCGGGTTCAAATGCCAATTTGACCTGTTTCTCTATCGCGTATTCAATGATCTCCCGACAACCCTGTGCCAGGCGTATCAGGGCGGCTTCACGAGAAATATCATCTTTGAGTTGCCCGGCCCAGAACGAAACAGCGTCGGAGTTCAAATACGCTGCTTCATCGATACAGCGCTTTAAAAAATCAACACGTCGAGCCCGATCTTCTAGCTTTGTACTGACGAGCGTTGGCTCATGCTTTACGCGTGGGTTTAATAAAAACCGGGCTCCCGTTTCGATGACCGAGGAAAGCTGATATTTTTCCAGCATAGCGCGCATATCCTGCAACCGTGCTGGAAGATCAGATGAAAACGGATTAAGACAATAATGATCAACGGTTATCGCGACTGATTCATATCCCGTTTCCGCGATCAGTCGAATGGCATCGTCCCAGCGATGGAAGGCCAGACCGTTGGTGTTATATCCCAGTTTCACTTGTTAGTTCTTTGCTGAATCGAACTTGAAGAAAAAAGCCCTCGATAATAGCGAGGGCTCCGTAAAACACATGCAGACGACTGACGCTGATATCAATCAGCCAGTGGTTTGACACGAATATTTTTGTAATAGACCACGCTTTTAGGATCGTGTGCCTGCAAAGCAAAGCTGCCTTTCTCGCCGAGAGAAGGAGAGCCCGTTGCGCCTTCAGGTTCGGTGTAATCGATGACGGTTTCGCCGTTGATTTTGATGACAACGTTGCGACCTTTGACAATGATATGCTGCGTCCACCATTCATTATCTTTAGCAGGAGTTTTAAACAGTTTCACGCGGTTATATATGCTGCCTGTTTTGACAGGGTCTTTATGTGTGACATTGACTTGCGATTCATAACCTTGCGTTGGCCAGCCTTCTTCCTGAAATTTGCTGTGAAAGAAAATACCAGAGTTACTACCGGGAGTGGTCATGACGTCAGCTTTGAATTCAAAGTTCTTGTATTCTTTTTCCGTGAAGAGGTGCGAACGCTTGCCTGTTACGACAATGGTGCCATCTTTCACTTCCCAGGGACCGCCTTCAGCAATTCGCCAGCCGGTCAGATCTTTGCCGTTAAACAAATCAACCCAACCTGCTTCTGACTCGCTGTTTTTTTCGCCAGAATAAGCGCTGCTTCCCAAAAAGGAAGAAATCAGAATCGCGGCCATGATTCCGGTAAAGGCATTCAAATATTCATGCGTACGAAATATCTTCATCGTGTTGAAAACTCCTGAAAGTGCGTGTTGTCATTTGAAATAATCATTCTGGTTATATGCTACGCAGCGATTGCACTCGATAAAAGCAAACAGGGCACTTCCACGGAAATATTTCCGGAAGTACCCTGCATTGACTTAATGATCTTAAGTAATTCTGCTCCCTTAAAATTTGGGAACTTTGATCTCTTTTCGCTTTTGATCGTAAAGTGGACTGCGATAACCGTCAACAAAGGTCATCCCAAAACCCTGGCCCATTTCATAGCCGGCTCTTTGTGCCCAGGGTGTACCCGGATGTTCTTTCATGACAAATTTATATTGAACTTCTGCTTTCTTTAGCTGCTCTTCCAGATGTTTCACGCTGACTTTGGTCAGTTTGACCTGCTGTTCATCGGGGGGCAGCATCTTTTTCACACGTCTAACATGCCAGACGTTGTTGGTTTTCTTCGTTAGGGGCGGCATCTTCTTGGCGTGCTTGTCCATGGCGAGACAAAACTGAAACAGACGCACTCGATATGCGAGACACTGTGCGAGTGTTAAATCGTAGGCGGCTCTCCAGCGTGGCGATTTTTCCTGTGCTCGTAAAGGCTTGATCGATTCCAGAATATCCACTGATTTTTGCAAGAGCCCCATGGCGCGAATCGCTTTGGGAACTTCTTTACTACCGATATCATAGAACTCTTTTTTCTTGATCGGATAATAAAGTTCTCTGACATTCAACTGTTTGTCCAGATGAGGATTGAGAGTGACGATCACTTTCCAGATCGCAGTACGGAACTTGCTGGCACTACGTGAGGCGTCATAATCACGACGAGACAGCAATAACGGTTGATATTCCTTCATGTCCTGAAAACGGAACTGGCGGGCCTGATTACTGCCTGCTCCTGCCAGGGTGCCTTCTTTTCCGGGCAACACAAAGAAAATTCCGCCGGTTTCACGGGCAATTCGAACTTGCTCATACGGTCCGAAGCCAGCAGAAAAGGCATCCCAACGACCGTGCAGTCCATCGTATTGCAACGATTCGGGAAACGCCGTTTCCGGTCCACGATTGATCTGAATCCAAAACCGTAATTTATACTTGGGATCATCCCAGATCTGGCGAGCATAGGGATAACCAAACACGGATTCTCGGCCCAGAATATAAATCGGCGATTTACTACGTTTTGCGCGAGTGATGACTTCTTCAACGGCAGCTCCATCGTCGCCTGATTCATCTGTTACCACCACGATACATAACCTGCGGTCTTGTTTGCGTGCCATGATGGCGTATTTATCAATGGTTGCAGAGACTGTCTGGCACATATTTTCTTTACCAGTTTCATCCTCTGGAATTTTTGTGATCGCGTCTTGAACTTCTTTTAAATCGGTAGTTGGTTTGGGTGTATGCACATGCACGCCGGCCCCGTAACTGAGAATGGTGGTCAGCAATGTCTGATCACGTGCTCGAGATTTGGATTCCTGTTTGGCGGCAATTCCCAGCTCGCCGTAAATTTTATTGAAGTTATCACGGATTTCCTTCTGGTCGTCTTTCATACTGCCCGATTCATCGAACAGCCAGACCACCAAGATCTTTTCTTCCCGCATGATGCGGATCAGTTCTTTGGAGATACGGCTCATGGCAGTACCATAGCCATCAACGACGGCCCCTACTTCACCGGTGACTTCACCCACGCCCAGATCTTTACCTAGAATATCATCGCCGGGCGCGGTAATTTCACCCGCATTGATTTTGATTTCCGGCTCTTTCAGACTTTCCGATGTTTCAATTTTCTGTGAGGAGATTGCCGGAGCCGTTGAAGCACCCACATTGGTCGATACCATGCCTCCCGATGTGACGCTCAGGTTTTCAGAGACTGACAGGTTTGTTTCCAGTACCTGCTCAAATTCGGCCTGATCGCGTTCGTCATCAAAGATTGTTTCAATCGCTACTTCGGGTTGATTGTCGGTAAGATGATGGTGAACCATGCCCATCGCCGTCAGAATCACCGCGTGTACAATCAAAGATGTAAAAAAAGCTGAATAATCTCGCGCCTGAGCCATCAGAAAAAGTCCCCCTGGCTGTCATCACTGCTGAATGTCATATCCAGCATGAGTGCCTGTTTTGTCTCAACATTAATACTACGCTGATCATAAATATTACGTTGATACGATTTTTATAATTTATGATAAATAAGAACATTGAAATGAACCTTTTTTCGGCACATTTCAGTCATTAAGTTGTTCAATATGTAATGCGATTCCATTCAGATTTTGACGGGTTTTGATCCATCGATCCCCATTTTTTTGAGTCTTTCTTTTCTCTTGCGTTCTTCATCAGGGGCAAAACGCGGGGTGTTATTTCTCACGCGATTTCCCTGAGCATCAAGATTCAATTTGAGTTCCTGCCAGCCCCAGCCTAAAGGTTGATTGAGTTCTTTCGCGGCCAAATAAGCCCAGGGAGTTCCTGGATGATTATCGATAATCCCGTTGAGTAGTTCCTTTGCCTGTTTGCCCAGTTTACGAACAGACGGACTGGATTTCACGTCTTTAGCAGGCTGCAGTCTCCAGGCATTGTTGCCTTTTTTGGTGAATGTTTTTGGGCTGCTTTTCATATCTGCGAGGATCGTGTTGTAACCAAAAGTCCGCACGCGGATAGCCAAAACCCGACCTAACGCCAAGTCATAATTCGCCCGCCAGCGTGGTTCCGTAATTTTCTTTCGGTCCTTCAAACCCTGTTCCAGCATCATCTGAATTTCATTCAAGCCATAATCCAGCTCTGAAACCGGCTTCTGTGCTGCTGTAATTGCCTGTCTCAACACATTGTCAGTCGTTGCAGGAAATACCAGTGTAGGAGTTGGCAGTCTGCGTTTTGAGAGTCGCGTTGCGGTGGCTGTTTTAACCAGTGCCATTTTCGCTGCATTCTTTTCGACTTTTCTTTGGTAATCGCGAATTGAAATGTAATCGGGGTGATAACCCCGCATATCCGCGGCTTCAAATTTGGGTCCAGCTGTTTCCTGGGTAATGAAATAAATACCATTGGTTTCTGCACACAAACGAGTCAAACCATAGGGGCCATAGCCGGAAGAAAGCTGACTAATATTGTAACTGTTCTGACCCCAGAATGGCATTTTGACCCGCTCCGACATCACCGTTTCCGGGCCGGTTTCTAATACAGCCATATCTACCTTGAGACCGGGTTCGATTTCGTAGTCGCGTAGAATCACTTCGCGTTGACCAAAGGGAGCAGCATTTCCAACGACATAACATTTAATCCCATTTCGTTTGGTCAGCAGAATCGTTTCTTCGAGGTTTTGCTGAGCATCCGAGCCTGCTTCATCAGTGACGACGATCACCATCATATTCCGCCTTCCCTGCTTTTTGTAGGAAAGATAGCGTTTGGACACTGCGCTGACAGCACCAAACACATTTTCGTCTCCAGAAGCATCCGGTTTGATCGAACGAATCTTCGCAACGATCTCTTTTACATCACTCACCGGTTCCTTTGTGATGAATTGTGTCGTCGCACCAAAAGAGGCAACCGCTGTTTTCAACGAGTTTTCATTTTCAGCCGCTTCGAGGATGCCCAACTGCTTATAGACATTTTCAAACCGGTCTGCGATTTCATTACGCCGCTTGCTGACAGAAGCAGAAACATCAAACAACCAGACCACCAATAGTTTCTTTTCTTTGGCCGTGGCGGCAATTTCCAGAGTCAAACGATCAATAGCTCCTGCAACACCTCCTGGACGGTCTGTTTCCCCCGTGACTTCGACAGCTGCTGTCAGTTGTTCCTGGGCAGGTTCAGTGATCTTGTCATCAAACAGAGGCTCAGGAGTTTCGATTTCTGTTTCCAGCTGATTTTTCATCGCCTCCTGCTGTTCCTTTGACGTTTGCGGCGCCGCTGCCAACGAAGGTGATAAAATATTCGTGTCGCCCGCTGTGCCGACAACATCTGAAATGGTCGGATCAAGTTTGAAAACGTCCGGATCAATTTCTTCAATCGACGAAATAATCGCGTGCTCGGAATCGAGCAAGGTAATGCGCGTAATGCTGGCCAGCGCAAACAGAATCAGCAAATGCACACCCAGACTGATAAACCAGGCAGGCACTTCCTTCATGTTCAACCAGTTGCGAGGTTCAACATCTATAATTTCATCAACATGAACGTCCCTGGTGGAATTGACAACACTCACGGTCTGCTCCTCAGATTAGACTGAAATAAACACCAAATCAGCAATTATTTAAATCTGCTGATTGTATTTTAGTAGTGATTTGGAAAGAACTTTCAGATTCCAGATGCAATGATTAACATCATCGACGATTATAAGAATTTTCGACCATCAATGGCTTATTAAACTTAGAATTTTACCCCTGAATTCAGACAATTACAATCATTGTCTGCATTGCCTCGCAGAAAAACTGTTCGTTAGTACACTTAATGTGCTCAAAATAGCTGAAATGACTCTACTTATTAACCTCAAACAGAGTCGAAATGTTCGTCCTTTTTTCGTATTCCACAATAATTTAGAACGATCAACGAACAACGATTACGCCTGACGCAAAGAACACATAAACTGACGAAATACTGCTGGCGAATTTCCAAGTACCATTTTCAGGTTTTCAAGCATGTCATTTGAATGGCTGTATGACTGGGTCCCGTTCACATTTTATTATCTGATGGCGGTCTTGTTACTTCTGGCGAATCTGACCGCCTGGGTATCGATTCTGTTTCTCATACCGGGCAACTGGATTGTTGTGTTTCTGTCTGCGCTGTTTTATGTCTTGATGCCCGTCGAAGATTACAATGGGCTGTCGCTCACCGTCATCCTGATTGCTGCTGCATTGGCAGGAGTGGGTGAACTGGTCGAGCTGCTGGGCGGATCGGCAGGTGCTGCGAAAAAAGGAGCCAGCCGGCGCGCGATGATACTCTCACTTTTAGCCACTTTTGTGGGTAGTCTTGTGGGTGCCACGATCGCCACTCCCATTGTGCCCCCGATTGGAACCATTGGCGGCGCGATACTGGGAGGAGCTCTGGGTGCTTATATGGGCGCTTATCTTGGAGAGATGTGGAAAGGTAATCAGGACGTCGATCGAGGGGAAATCAGTCGCGCGGCATTTATCGGCCGTATTTTGGGAGTTGTCGGAAAAATGGCTATCGGCGTGATCATCATTGTGATGATTACCATTGATTCGTTTATCTAACTGGCATTTCCAGCAATGGATTCTCATACATGATCAGGTTACACGGTTTACGCTCGCACTCTCATCAAGAATTCTGTGACAATCCCGAAGCTGTTTGACAGACCAGCCAATGACTCTTGCAAAAATTCCAATCGCCAACGGGATCCCAAAAACAAAACAGGTCATGACCAAAATCTGAAAAAACTCCCGATCGTTGAAGTTGCCAAAATATTCCCAGATTAGATTCCAGTCCATACTGATTCACCTTTTATAAAAATGCGTTCCATATACATTCGCCTTGATATTCGAACTTTCTAATCGAGTCTTGGGATGATTTTGCTTAAAAAATCTCTGTGATCAAAATAAATATGACCGGCAGCCGTCAAAACCGACTCTTTTCTACGTTCGAACCGGTAATCTGACAATATCTCTGGCTAAAGGCTTCGCGCTGCCGAACTTTCGTTTCATAATGCGGGTCCTTAATTCTCTCTGGTCTGCCCTCCTTTTTATAGAGTTGTCTGATGTCCGGCGATTCTCAATCTGCTGCTGCTGACGCTGGTTCTGCCAGTGAGAGTATGACTGCTGCGCTATCGGAACTGCCGGCTTTGATCTCGCAGGCGATGGCCGGTGATCAGTTTCGGTTTTCACAACGGCTGCGGTCGATTCGGCAGGCGCAGAAAAACAAGAAGCCGTTCGATAAGAGTCTGAAGCGACTGCGAGAGGAACTCGAGAAATCGATTGAACGCCGCGCCGCGCGGTTGAAACAGTGTCCCAAGATTACGTTTGACAAGAGCCTGCCGATTCATGAAGAGTTGGATTCCATTCAGAGGACTATCGAAGAGAATCAGGTCGTGATCGTCTGTGGGGAAACGGGGTCGGGGAAATCAACGCAGCTTCCGAAACTTCTACTCTCGATGGGCCGTGGCATAGGTGGTTTGATTGGTCATACGCAACCCCGGCGGATCGCTGCTCGTGCGGTCTGTGCGAGAATCTCTGAAGAATTGGGGCGCGAACAGGGAACCGCTTGTGGCTTTAAGATTCGTTTTACGGACACTACGAATCCCAACACGTATATCAAATTGATGACCGATGGCATTTTGCTGGCAGAGACACAAAGTGACGGTTTTTTAAATCAGTATGATACGATCATTATTGACGAAGCCCACGAACGTTCATTGAACATTGATTTTCTGCTGGGCTTTCTCAAACGCTTAATCAGCAAACGTCAAGACCTGCGGGTGATCATCACGTCTGCCACGATTGACGCCGACCGCTTCAGCGAACATTTTTCTAGTAAAGACAAACCGGCGCCGATCCTGAATGTTTCAGGCAGAACTTATCCGGTGGAAGTTCGCTATCGTCCATTGGATGAGAAACCGACAGAGAAAAAAACAGCCAAGTCACAGGATAACGTGGCTGACGAACAATCGTTGCTGGCGAATGCCGTGAACGAACTGGCGGCCATTGATGATGGCGACATTCTGATTTTTGTACCGACGGAATGGGATATCCGCGAAACCGCCAAGCTATTGCGGGGGCGTTCGATTATTGGAGACGACGGCGCACGGTCGACAGAAATTGTGCCGTTATATGGTCGTCTGTCGATGGCGGAACAAAATAAAGTGTTTCGCCCCTCCTCTTATCGGCGGATTGTCATTGCCACAAACGTGGCGGAATCTTCGATCACGGTGCCTGGAATTCGATATGTGGTCGATACAGGACTGGCGCGGATCAGCCGTTATAGTAGTCGTTCACAAGTGCAACGGTTGCCGATTGAGGCGGTCTCGCAAGCGTCCGCCAATCAGCGGGCCGGTCGCTGTGGCCGAGTGGCGCCCGGGATTTGTATTCGTCTTTATAGTGAATCCGATTACAACGGCCGCGATGAATTCACGTCACCCGAAATTTTGCGTACGAATCTAGCATCGGTCATTTTACAAACGCTGAATATGAAACTGGGGGCGATTGAAGAGTTTCCGTTTCTCGATCCACCCAAGCCGATCGCAATTCGCGATGGTTACAATACTCTATTCGAACTGGGAGCCATCGACGAACAGAACAAGCTGACCGACATTGGTCGGCAATTGAGTCGTCTGCCAGTGGATCCACGTATTGCCCGTATGATTCTGGCGGCCCATGATGAAAATTGTCTGCACGAAATTCTGATTATCGCAGCTGCCCTGGAATTACAGGATCCGCGCGAGCGACCGATTGATAAACAGCAGGCCGCCGATGAAGCGCATGAGCAATTTCGTGATCCCGATTCCGACTTTCTCAGCTTTCTGAAACTGTGGGATTTTTATCATAAACTGAAGGATGATTTGTCGCAAAGTCGCCTGCGCAGGGCATGTGCACAAAGTTTTCTGTCTTACAATCGGCTGCGGGAATGGGCAGATATCTTTCGACAATTGCGACAATTGGTAGAAGAAACGGGGCTGAAGCCTCATCCACGGAAAGATGATTCTGCATCCATCCACCGTGCACTGCTTCCCGGTTTTCTGACCAACATCGCTATGCGGTCGGACACTCACGAATACACGGGTTCGGGTCAGCAGAAGTATTTTCTCTGGCCTGGCTCGGGAGTGTTCGAGAAAAAGCCTAAGTGGATTATTTCGGCGGAATTGATTGAAACCAGTAAGCGTTATGCACGGACTGTGGCAAAAATTTCGCCAAACTGGATCGAGCCGGCTGCCGGTCATTTAATAAAAAAAAGTTGGAGTGATCCGCGCTGGAACGGAGACGCCGCTTCGGCTGTCGCAACAGAAAAGGTCATGCTGTTCGGGCTGACGATTGTTCCCCGGCGTCCTGTACATTATGGAAAAATCGATCCTGAACATTCGCGGACCTTATTGCTGCAATACGGACTGGTGGAAGGGGATATCAATTTGACGATTGATTTTCTGTCGCACAATCAAAAGTTGCTTTCCGATCTTGAACAGCAGCAGGCCAAGTCGCGGCGTTATGATTTGATTCCTTCCCAGGAACAACAGTTCGCGTTCTACGATGATCGGATTCCGACAGACGTTTGTGATGGTGTGAGTTTGAAGAAATGGTGGAAAGTCGCCAACAGAAAAACGCCAACGCTGCTGAATATGCGACTGGAAGATTTTTTTGAAGAAGAATCGCAAGAAATTGATGAAACCGAATTTCCCAACGCGATCAACCTGGGAAAAATGCAATTTCCGCTGGAATATCATTTGGAGCCCGGCGCTGAAGAAGACGGGGTCACGGTTTCAATTCCGCAGGAAAGTCTGAACCAACTTTCGCCACAACGCCTGGGCTGGCTGGTGCCGGGCCTTTTGGAAGAAAAAGTGGCTGCGATGATTAAAGCGCTACCCAAGTCGGTTCGCCGGATGCTGGTGCCTGCGCCTGAGACGGCGCGACAAGTGGTTAGTAAATTGGAATTCGGGAAAGGTTCGTTTGAAGAAACAGTGGCGGAAATGTTGTCTCAAATTTCAGGAGAGCGGATTACCGCAGATTTATTTGAACTGCAGCGACTGCCTCATCATTTGCAGATGAATATTCGCGTGCTCGATCAAAGCGGCGCAGCAATCACCAGCAAACGGAATCTGAATGAGTTGCGACAGGAGTACGGCTCGAAAGCGGCAGACAGTTTTAGTTCACTCTCTGATGACCGCTGGAGCCAGACAGGTTTAACCGATTGGACTTTTGGAGATTTTCCGGCAGAAGTGCAAATTCAACACGATCATCTTTCACTCACCGGTTTCCCGAGTTTAGTCGATGAGGGGACATCGGTGGCGCTCTGCTTGCGTGATGCCCCCGAACGGGCCGCCTATGAAACGCGATTTGGATTGAGACGACTATTCATTCTGTCTGAACATCGACGCCTGAAAACACAGATTGATCATTTGCCCGATTTGAACCGCATGTCAATGTACGCGACAGCGATCGGTGGAATCAATTTGCACGAACAGTTGGCCGAATTGCTCGCAGAACGAACACTGTTTGGTCAAAAAGAACGACTGCCTCGTAGCCTTGCCCAATATCAACAGTTTGTAAAAGAATGGCGAAACCAAATACCAGTGGCCGCTCAGGATCTGGCTAGTTTACTGCCGGGTCTATTTGAGCAGTATCATCGAATGAAAGTGACGCTGGATAAAACAAAAGTACCCGCCTGGAATGAACCACTGCATGACATGCGGGCCCAGCTAAACGCAATGATCAACGGTCGCTTTCTGGTGAGCACACCTTACCCGTGGCTGCAACAATTCCCACGTTATCTACAGGGCATGGAAGTTCGTCTGGGAAAACTGGGAGGGACCGGATTGAAACGTGATATCAACAATATCCGTAGCATATCGCGTTACTTCGAACTGTATTCCCAACGCGCGCGGCAACATCACGAACGGGAAATTATTGATCCGCAGTTGATCAAATTTCGCTGGATGCTGGAAGAATATCGCGTGTCGCTGTTTGCCCAGAAACTGGGAACGGCTTTGAAAGTGTCGCCGAAAATTCTCGATGAGCAATGGGCGGCGGTTCGAGACTGATTCCCTCCTGCGGGCGCCACTGCTGTGGGGAAGATCAGTTCCCGATTTTACGGTGTTTACGATGAATTCTTAAGCGGTCACTTCGACGTAATCGTTAAATTCTTCTAAAAGTTGATTGATGATTGTGGAAGAGCCGAGTGCATAAATGCTGTCGCCGGCATTGATGATTGTAGTACTGGGAGGCGGCATTTGCGGTTCGTGTCCGGGTTTGCAGATACCGACGATCATAATTCCTTTGTTACTGAAATCAGTTTCGCTCAATTTTTTTCCACAATACGGATTCGCTTCATTGATCTGTAAGTCAGCAACTTCAAAACCGCCGATGTTTTTACTGGCGACTTCAACTAAATCTTCCACGGCAGGGTGTATCATGAATCGGGCGATCTTGACGGCTCCACTGCGAAACGGGCTGACCACACGGTTGGCACCTGCGTGTTTGATTTTTTCTCCTGCTTTATCATCACTGGCCCGCGCGATGATTTGAAAATCGGGATTTAACATGCGCGCTGTCAGAACCACATAGACATTGGCAGCATCACTGGGCAAGGCAGTAGCAAGAGACTTGGCACAATCGATGCCGGCACTCTGCAGAATGAAATCATCGGTGGCATCGCCATGAATATAATACCAGCCTTTTTCACCACAGACAGCCTGTAAATGCTCTTCATTGCTATCAATCACGACGAATGATTTTTCTCTTTCATGGAGGTATTCACAAATGGATTGCCCCATGCGACCAATTCCACACACAATGAAATGGTCGTCTAACTTCGAGATTGTCTTCTCCATGCGTCGTTTCTCCAACATCGAACTCATTTGTTGACGAACAATCCATTGCCCGAGCAGTGAAACACTATACGTAAAAATTCCCAAACCAAAAATGAGATAAAATATGATAAAGATCTTGCCGTTATCACTCAAACGGGGCAGTAATTCATAACCTACAGTCGTTGCAGTGATGACAATAAAGAACAGGCTGTCTAACCAAGATATTCCTTCAAGGAGGTGAATTCCTACAGTACCAAATATCGTAAATCCAAACAGCAGGCCAATGACGCGCAGAGCCCGTACCTTGGCAAACCGATTTGGTTTTGACAGATCTATGTTTGAGAACGCCATATGAAACATGTCTGAGAGTTTACAGTCTGAATAGAATTTTGGATAGAATACTCGTCTTACTCGGAGGTAAAAATAAAGATTCCGGTTGTTGCAGGTCTTCCAATAGATACTCGACTGCCTTGAGTCCGCTGCGAACTGCTCCTTCCATCGTGGCAGGCCAACCTGTGGCGGTCCAGTCTCCAGCAAGATAGAGACCCGTGACATTTGTTCTTTGTGAAGGTCGTAAACGTTCAATACCCGGTTTGACAGAGAAGACAGCCTGATGTTCTGTGAGCATCCGACTATGATTCAGTTGAGCATTTCGCGTCTCCGGCCAGATGCGGGTTAAGTCCTCGATGACTTCCGCGATGATCTCGTCCTGTGTGCGCCCCTGTCTTGCTGCACTGGTCAAACTGTGGCTGGCGGAAATCACAATCTGATAATAAAAACCTTCTTCTGAAGAATGTTGCATCAATCGGCTGCGATTGAACATCCATTGTGAGAGACAGTCAACAAAGACCGCGTGCGGTAGTTCGGTGATTTCACGATCGAACCAGAGATGCACACTGGTAATAGGGGCAGACTCGATCTGTTCAATTTTTGACAGAGAATCCCGTCCGGTAAATTCATCGGGTAACATTGATAGCACGCGTTGGTGAGGAACTGCTAAAACGACGCGATCACAGGCGATTTCCTGTCCATTTCGCAAGGTCACGCCGGTCACTTTTCCGTCAGTCATCTGGACACGTTTCACCCCGGTTTGCAGGTGGATTTTTGCCTGTTGTTTTTCCAGACGTTTCAGAATCACATCACCATATAACTGTTCGAGTGGCACGGTGGGAATTATTACCTGCCAATGGTCGCGGGCTCTTAAAAAACCATCGACAAAAACTTTTTGCGCATGAGACAGGCTAATGCGCTCCAGACTTTCACTTAACGCACTGACCAGAACCACATTCCAGAATCGATTGATGACATTTTGAGACTGTCCCTGATCGGCCAACCATTGAGCCATCGTTGGTTCCTGATCTAAATCAACTTGCATCCGTGCCAGTTTTTTTAAACCCCGTGCCAATTCAATTTTTTCGAAAAATGATAAATAGGAGAGCCTTCCAAAGGCTGGCAGTAAATGTAAGGGAGTGGGCAGGAACGAGCTCTCGGAAAAGACATTGATTTTGAACTGCCCGTCGGCCCGGTTTGAACTGGAATGATCAGGTCTGGAAATTTTGGGTCCGACGAAATAGAGCTGTTTTTCTCTGCGAAAAGAGGGTGCGATTCCTGTCATTTCACAAAACCGATTAAATTCATCGCAGCAGCCCATGCTGACATGCTGACAGTTATCAATCAAATGCTGTGTTTGTTTATCTTCAAATGAACTGGCCCTGCCTCCCAGTCGGGGACGCGATTCGTACAGGGAGACGGGTATTCCTCGATCCGAGAGCGTCACCGCACAGGCCAATCCAGCCAGCCCGCCTCCGATAATGACAACTTCTGCGAATGGGGCTCCCAATGATTTTTCCTGACAAACTCTTTAATTGTTTTAAGAAAACGGCCCAGGTCTGAAAAATGAGTCTGTATTTCCTGAAGGCCCTGACATAGTATGTGAGGATACCGAAATTAAGCTGTGATCCTAGTGGTGACTCTGTGAAATCATGAAATATTTGGGGATTCAACAGATTCAAATCCAGTCAAGGTACTGGCTACAAGCGGGAAGAAATTTCGTCTATCCCCCCCGCTGCTCTCTGTGTGGCATCTCCCAGATTTGTTCGGGAAGCAACTGTGGTCTTCAAATTGAACGAATTGCACCGGAGGTGGAACATTCGTGTGATCTGTGTGGTGCACCTGTTGGACCACATCTGGATACGTCTGCTGGCTGCAGTTATTGTCAAAACGAACGTTTTTTATTTACCCGCGCGATTGCTTTGGGAAAATATCAGGGTGCCTTACGCCAATTAATTCTGAATCTGAAACAAAACCATGGAGCTTATTTAGGAGGGAGTCTGGGAGGCCTGCTTTATTACCGAAATCAAGAAACCTTCGAGAAACTAGCCCCTGATTTGATCATTCCGGTGCCCTTACATTGGACAGCCCGGTTGCTTCGTTCGCATAATCCTGCCAGTATCATTGCAGAGGCTCTGTCACACCGCTTGCAAGCAAAATACTTCGGGAATATACTCGCCAAACGAAAAAGAACGCCGGCTCAGACCAGTTTGACACTCTCAAACAGGAGAAAAAATTTGCGGAATGTGTTTTCGATCCGCAGATGTAAACAGATAGTCGGACAAAAGATATTACTTGTTGACGATGTAATGACGACCGGATCAACCGCCAATGCTGCAACGAGAGCGCTACTTGATGCAGGTGCCAGTGAAGTAAATGTTGCAGTGGTTGCCAGAGCACCAGGCGTATGATTTATCAATATAGATTCTCCATAAAATACGGTTGCCGTTTTTGTGGATACAATAGACAAGGCAAGTACTCCGATGGATTCGAGTACAACTCAACCTCCGAATGAGGAACCCAAAAAGAAGTCGGAGAAGAAAGCCATCAGCACAACTCATCGTTTTTTTCTGAGAGGGCTGGCAATTAGTCTGCCACCGATTCTAACGTTGGTCATTGTGATCTGGGTCGCGGGAATTGTAAACAATTATATCATCGTTCCCACAACGACCACCGTTCGCTATTCGTTCGCTTATTTCATGGACGCCTCTCAACCTCGAGAAAATTTTGTACAACTGGAGAATCTGCCATCACTCGAGTATTGCCGGAAAGACTATTTGATTAGTAAATCAAAAATTCCAGAACTAAATAAGTTGGAAAAGAATTCCGGTAAAAGAGTGACTCAAAATATGGTGATGTCTTTTGCCTGGGTTCCTTTTGGAGATCGGGCTGTCCCTTACACGGATTACCGTGAAGTTGCCAAACGAATCAGAGCTTCCGACATGCCTACAACGGCAATCGGATTATATATGGAACTGGCAACAACACGCTGGTTTAAAAGTCTGTTTCAATTAAGTGCCGTTGCTGTCGCTTTAACCATTGTTGCTTTGTATTTTCTGGGTCGTTTTGTCACAGCGCGGGTTGGCTCGTGGATGGTCCTTAAATTCGAGCAAGGTGTGCTTGCACGCCTGCCAGTTGTCAGTAATGTGTACTCATCTGTGAAACAGGTAACCGACTTTTTCTTTAGCGAACGGACCGTTAATTATAGCCGCGTGGTGGCAGTGGAATATCCCCGACGGGGAATCTGGTCTCTGGGTTTCGTAACCGGTGACAGTATGCTGGAGATGACAGTTACAGCGGGAGAGCCCCTGGTCGCAATTCTGATTCCGACTTCTCCAATGCCTGTTACCGGATATACAATGAGTATTCCAAAAAGTGAAATTGTCGACCTGAATATTACAGTCGACCAGGCGTTTCAGTTCTGCCTTTCCTGTGGCGTACTTGTACCTCCCCAGCAACGAGTGACCGACGAATTGCTTCGTGAAGAACTGGGAAAACGACTTCTTGGTGACCGTAAGCTGGCCGGTTTTAATGTTCAGATTGTACCACCGGAATCAGCTCCTCACACGTCCACCATCGAGAGTGAATCGACTACAAGTGAAACACAAACGGAAGAACCAGAAACGGATCCATCACACAATCAGGAACAGCCACCGGAAACAAAATGATCTGACATTGTTCTCGCAATGATTGAATCACGTGATTTGTAATCTATCAGTCAATTAAGAAAGTCATTGATGAACCAGACGTCTCAAGAACGTCCCTTGCGAATTGCAACCCGTGCCAGCCGTCTGGCACTCTGGCAGGCGCATTATGTAGCTGACTTGCTGAAAAGCCATGCAAGCGAACGCGCAATCGAAATTGTCCATATCACTTCAGAAGGAGACCGGGATCTGACTTCGCCTCTGTCTGAATTCGGAGGATTGGGTGTTTTTACAAGAGAAGTACAGAAAGCAGTTCTCGATGGCCGCGCCGATCTTGCAGTACATAGCCTGAAAGATCTGCCAACCGAACAAGCACCAGGGTTGCAACTGGCGGGCATCCCTGAACGAGGCCCGCTGTATGATGTGCTAATTTTTCCTAAGGGCTCAGCATCGGTCAGCAGTCTCTCCGAATTGCCGCCTGATTCACGAATTGGCACCGGCAGTTTACGCCGCCGTGCACAACTGCTGCATCAACGTGATGATCTGCAAATGCAAGAGGTCCGCGGCAACGTCGAAACACGTCTGAAAAAACTCGATGCCGGCGAATACGATGCCCTTTGCCTGGCAGAAGCCGGCATGGTTCGACTCGACCTACTTGAACATCGCACTTCTTTGCTACTGACTCCACCTGAAGTCTATCCTGCAGTCGGGCAAGGAGCCTTGGGCATTGAATGTCGAGATGATGACAATGAAACCTGCTCTCTGTTAAACGAAATTTCTCACATCCCCACCAAAGCGGCTACTGCAGCCGAACGCAGTCTGCTGGCTTTTCTACGGGCTGGCTGCCACGCACCGATTGGAATTCTGTCGCATATTGAAAAAAACGAAGTGCGTCTGGATGCGGTCGTCCTGAGTGGTGATGGACAAGAACTGATCAGCGCCTCAGCCACTGGTTCATTCGAAGACGCAACAGAAATCGGTATTAAAGCCGCGAAAAAATTGCTCGATGCGGGCGCAGGTCGTCTGATTTCGATTGCTGATGATTCCTGAATTTGCATTCGTATGTAGATGCACATGGAAGAAAGTGATGTCAACTAAGACACTATACCTAAAAATTATTTCACTATTCTTCGAAAAATCGTCCTACAACGTGTGTCGATTCTCTTTTGGAATTTAGTTATACTGTGAATTAAACGGACTGCCTATAATTCACCTCTTCAGGAAGAGCGGAAGGTTAAAGACATGGAACGTCACCCTTATCGCCCCGGTTTATCCGGGATTGTTGCATCAGAGACTGAAATTTCCCAGATACAGGGATCTTTAACCTATCGAGGCTATCCCATAGAGGAATTGGCCCGAGAAGCGTTATTTATTGAAGTTGCCTACCTGCTGCTACATGGCGAACTTCCCAGCCACGAACAATTGGCAGATTTTCAGACTTTATTGATCGAAACTGGCCAACTCCCGCAACCAGTCATTGCGGTTATTGATTCGATTCCTCCTCATATAGAAATGATGGAAGTCATTCGTACTGGCGTCAGCGTATTAGCACACTTCGATCCACAAATGGAATATGGCATGTTCATGTCCGAATTTGCCAATGCACAATATCTGCTGGCCATGCTGCCACAACTCATATCCTACCGTTATCATCAGGTAAATGGTTCGCACGGAGTGAGAGTGAATTTCCATCATTCCTATGCAGGTAGTTTCTGGCATATGTTGAAAGGCGACGAACCTTCCCAACTGGAAGAAGAAGCTTTTAATGCCGCTTTGATTACTTATGCCGACTACGGGTTGGCCCCTTCCACTTTTGCAGCGCGAGTCGTGGCATCTACAGGTAGCCCGCTCTATTCAGCCGTCTGTTCTGCAGTTGGTTCGATCAATGGGCAATTACATTGCAGCTCTGGCATTGGAGTTCTGGATGCGTTACAGGAAGCGCTTTACTCTGGAAACGTGGAAGACTGGGTCTGTCAAGAAATCACCAAAGGCAAAAGGGTGCTTGGGTTTGAGAGTTCACATCACAAACCGAAAGACCCGCGTTCGGCGGTTCTCAAAGAGTACTGTTCTCAGTTGGCCGATGCCCTGGGACTGACAGAAATGGAAGCCGCCGCCGATACCATCGAAGAAATCATGGCGAAGGTCCAAAAGGTTCATCCGCGTGTCGAATGGCATACAAGTCGTTTGCTGCATTATCTTGGATTCGAACCGGAACTGTTCACGCCAATTTTTACCGTATCCAGACTGGTCGGTTGGGTGGCGCATATCATAGAACAATCAGAGAACAACCATCTGTATCAGCCCTCGTCACGTTATGTTGGCATGGATACACGGAAGTACAAACCGTTACCATTACGCAGTTGATTTTATATTATCGGAATAAAATAATCGTAACAGGATCGGCAGCAAAATCAGAGATCCTAACATGCCACCGATCATCGCCACACTGACAAGTGCGCCAAAATAAATCAGTGGAATGAAGTGTGATAAAGTGAGCACACTGAACCCGGCCACCAGAGCACAGGTTGCAAAGATAATAGCACGGCCGACACTCTGGTGAGTTCTTCTCAATGCATCGGTAATCGAAGCGCCACGTGAACGTTCTCTCAAAAACCCGGTAATGAAGTGAATACTGGAATCGGTTGTCAGCCCCATCGAAACACTGGCTATCATCGCTGTACCAATATTTAAAGGTAGTCCAAACCAGCCCATGGTACCTATGACTAATACGATGGGAAACAAATTGGGGACCATGGAAATCAGCCCCATTTTTAGACTGCGAAAGGCAATGGTCATCATTGCGAGAATACTGGCACCTGCTAAGAGAAAGCTGACGAGTTGATCTTTGAGCAAGCTGTCGATGAGATACGCGAGCAAGATAAATATCCCGGCCGCTTTGCCCGGTTCGGCAGGTTTCTCATTCGAATCATCTGCAGTCTTTGTCACTTTAGAGCCGGGGAAATGTTTATTTCCCAATGCACTTATCTTGTGAATTAATGACAGTTTTTCCTCAGCAGACTGTCGTTCGATCGCCCGCAAAAAAATGCGCATGCGTCCTTTTTCAGGATTGTAAAGGCTGCTCACAAAATCGGGTTGTATCAGTTTGATATACTCCTGCTTCGTCTTCAAAGGATCTGGATCAAAGGGTTTTTTTGGCAAGAAATCAAGCGTCTCGGTAATTGCAATCACCTTCGTTAATTGCCGTGGGTTGATCAGTTTCAGCTCGTCTGCTAAAGCGCGTACACGATCGAGATATGCTTCATTCAGCTTGGCAGGCGCCGGAAAATTCACTTCCATAGTCGAGGCTCCCCCCAGACGTGTCTCGACAAAATCGAGCGACTTTACGATGTCACTTGATTCTCGAAAATTTTTACTGAAATCCGTTTCCACCTCCAAACGATAGAACCCACCTGCCGCCAGGAAAACAATCAGTGTAGATACTCCCAATAATAGTTTGGGAAATTGTTCTGTGGCGACACAGATTTTTTTCAGGTATCGCTCAAGGCCACGTTCCGAAGAATGTTTGCGTGGTGCACTCAAATAACCTAATGAGATACCACCCGGAAGCAATACTGTTGCCGCCAGAAGCACCATCATCGTACCGATGGCCATCATAATTCCAAAACTTCTGACCGGAGCTATTTCACTTGAAAGCAACGATGTGAAACCGGCAGCCGTCGTGGCACACGTCCAGAAAATTGCCGGTAACAGTTCCACCATGGTCTGACGAATGGCACGAGGACGTGAAATATTATTCCGCTGCAATTCCTGAAAGTGGACAGCAACATGTGCCACTGTCGCAATACCGATGATCGTCACAAGGGAATTCAGCATGGAACTAACCATACTCAATTGAAAATTCCCCAATACCAAAATGGCTTCCGTCCACAAGATAGAACAGATCACGACCAATAAGGGCAGCATGACCCAATGCAATCTTCGGAACAACAGAAATAGAACTAAAGCCAAAAGGCTGAGCGAAACTTTAAAAAGTACATCTCCGTCTTCCTCTACATAGCGGAACATATCATGTACTTGCACAGGTTCACCGACAACATAAGCCTTCGGCGTATGTGCTTTCGCTAAATTGCGAATCCGCCGAAAGGTTTCGGCGCGGGGAATGGGAGCTTCTTCTTCAGGTAATAATCGCAGAACAATGGCTGTAGTTTGCGAGTCTTCGCCAATCAATATTCCTCGAAAGAGTTCCGTTAATTCATCTTTTTTTCGTCGAAGGAGGATACGGAGAAAAATATTCAACTCGGGAGGCGAAAGTGCATCTGCTAGATTTTGGGTGACTTCGGCATTCAAGCCCGGTACTTCGCTTAATTCCTGAGAAAACTCACGGACTTTATCCAGCTCTTCCTTTTCCAATAAATCGGGGGATGTATAAGCGACGAAGACAAGTTCATCGCCTCCGAATAATGATTTACTCTCCAGATAATCTAGCAGGTGCGGGTCATCTTTGGCGTAGAGGGATTCAATCGATTGTTCAAATGAGAGTTGAGAAGCCGGAAAGACGGCAAGCCCTGTGAAAATCAGGGAAATCAGCAGGAGAATCCATCGCAGGTTGTAGAGACGATCTACCAATGATTCAAGCCATCGCCGCGGGTGACTACTCATAAGGGAAGACCGTATCCTACTGCCGAAAGCAATTAATATGATAAGATTGAGCGCATTACTGTGTTGCTGAAAGTGTTCAAGCCCTCAGCTACAGCGAATCTGTCATCTCGGACTATATCTTAGTAGAAATGTGATTTCATCTCTGAGGGGACATTTTTTACGAGGTGTCCTTACATTCTATCTTGAGAAATCATTAAAAACCGATCAAACCCTCCCCTTGTTTCTTCTCTCTCAGAGCTGCATACTTTAAAAATCTTCCCTTTCTGAACTGTACGGATACGTTTCTGTGATTCAAACAAGCCGCTCACATTTAATTTTGCTGCTGATTCTCATTCTGGCCGGTGGACTACGAATTGCCCTGGTCTATTTACAGAGCGATCAGTTACAGCAAGATCGAGACGCCTATCTCGCGATTGCCGGGAATCTGGCGGTAGGTCATGGTTATTCATCCACCCCTGATCCAAATGAGATCCAGCCGACGGCATTTCGCCCCCCCCTTTATCCTGCTTTGATCTCCATACTTTATTTTCTTAACGCGGCTCCCCTCGGCATAGGTGTTATTCAAATTATTCTGGGAATTCTCACCGTCTGGTTAACCTGGCAGACAGGAAAACGTCTTCAAATGCAATGGGCTGCGCTCGGGGCTGCTGCCATTGTTGCAACGGACCCGATTCTGCTGCAATATACGGCTTACCCCATGACGGAAGTGCTCGCTGCTTTTCTCACGAGTCTGTTGCTTTATCTGCTGGTAACCAGTTTGTCGATAAAAATCGTGTCTGGCGAAAAACAAGTGATTCCTCCCCTGTTCTTCCGGACTGGCTTTGTCTGGGGCCTGGCTATCCTGTGCCGCCCAACCTATCTCGCCTTTTTTGGAATCTGGCTAGTGGTCCGTTTTACCGGTTCGCTTATATACAAACTCCACAATCGCAAATCCGAATCAATGAAGGAACGAAAAGGGAGCCCTGTAATGTATCTGGCTGCTGGTATTATGCTGGCCGTTTCCCCCTGGTTCATTCGAAATCTGGTTGTGTTTCATGCACCGATTCTTTCAACAACACACGGCGGTTATACATTGCTTTTGGGAAATAATCCTGTCTTCTATGAAGATGTTGTCCAAAAGCCCTGGGGTGCAGTCTGGTCGGGAGAAAGTCTTAGTGTCTGGCAAAAAAAACTGGAAGATCAAATCTCACTTCAGGTCCCCCCTCTGAAAACAGAACAGGAACGAGACCGCTGGATGTACCAGAGAGCAAAATACAATATCGCGGAGCAGCCAGAGCTCTTTGTGTCGGCATGCATTCTTCGATTCAAACGATTTTGGAATCTATCCCCCCTTACCAGCTCCGCCCTCCTTTCGACACCGTTAGTCGACTGGGGCGTCGCCGGATATTACTTAGTGATTCTTTTTGGCTGTTTTTATGGAACTTTACTGGTAGTCTGGAATAGAGAGCAAAAGTGGGAACCATTCATCTGGCTAATTTTGAGTTTTACGGTGGTCCATCTCTTTTACTGGACCAACATGAGAATGCGGGCCCCCCTCGTGCCTGCGATTGCTCTTTTAAGTGTTTACGGTTGGTCTCAACTCGGTCGATTTTTCAAATTCAGCAGTACCGTCAACCACGACGCAAGTAATCAACGTAACATTCTATAGAGTATCACTTTACAATGCGAACTCTACTTGATTCTACCCACTAACTGTTCTTGACACTCTTCAAGAAATCGTCCTATAATCCGCGCCCATTTATCTTGGTTCAGCAGACGAAGTTAGTGCCTGCCAACCTCAATCCGTAATCCTCTATTTGTTGTGACCTCAACAACGGAGGGTATTCCATTCAGATCATATCCCCTTCATCAGAAGATTGACCTACCCGGTTATCACTTCAGGAGTGCCCGTGTCGGGCGAGATTAATTCCGTCTCTCGGTATGTTTCGCGCACCATCTGGCAAGCCATTGTTTTATTAACAATGCTTGGCGGCATGTTGACAGATGCGCCTGCACAAACCAGCTTCTTCGGTGCTCCCAAAGCCTCTTATGAGGAATTAGAATACGAACCATCCGAAGATGAACCAATAGAAGTTTCTGCCGAATACTCTCAACAATGGGAAGAAAATTTTGTCGAGGTCTCACTTCTGAAAGGCAACTGTCGGATAAAACAAGGTGATGCAGTTCTCAGCGCGCGACAGATGGTCATTTGGCATCGTAAAACCAGAAAGACAGAGCGAATTTCCGTTTATCTTGAAGGAGAAGTCCGAGTCGACCTCCCGGGAGAATCAAAGAATGAAAACAGTTTACTGGCCAATCTGATTACTCAAAAAGGGATGCAATTCAAGGTCAGGCGGCCGTCTATCCGAACTGTATCTGCTGATGATCCCTTTCTAAAGCGAGCTACACAAAGACGTGGTATTCCCCACGATCACCAACTAAAACGAGCACAATTTATTGTCGAAAAGCCTCCTTTGGAAGGTCCGGAATTGAACCTCGCGCCGTCCCCGGAGCCAATAAGTGACTTTCGCAGAATCCGACTTTTTCCACGCAGTGCCGTCCCTTACAACGTACAAAGTTTTCCCTCAACACATACAGTTCCTCCCGAACAAATCTGGGTTATCACTGGAGGCGTCAACCTGTTGATCGATGGTGTCGAAGGTTTGGAAGTGGTTGATATGTCCGCTGATCGCATCATTATCTGGACCGACGGACGTAACACACAAAACTTTAATTCTGAAATTCGTCAGTCAAAAGAAACTCCGTTCGAAATTTACCTCGAAGGTAATATCGAAATCCGACAAGGCTCGTACTACCTCAAAGCCAATCGTGCCTTTTATGATGCCCGCGAAGAACGAGGAGTTTTGCTGGACGCTGAACTCAAAACACATCTTCCTGCACTGGGAGAAAACATCCGCGTCCAGGCCAGCCAAATCCGTCAAATATCAAAAGGTGCCTATCTCGCACAAAATGCCTGGGCCACAGGTAGCCAATTTGGAAAACCCGGCTATCGCATTCAATCTTCTGATATCTTCATTGAAGATCGGTATTCCACTCCGTGGCTTGGGGCAGGCTCAAATGAACTGGACCCTCTCACTGGTCAGCCGGTTCCCCAAAAACGTGCCTGGATGACGAGTTCCAATAATACGTTCCAGATTGGGAACGTTCCTCTTTTATATCTACCTTACGTCACCAGTCCGGCGGAAGACATTTATTTTCCGATCACTGGATTACGATTTGGCAACGACCGCATCTTTGGATTCCAGGTGGAAACTGAATGGGATATGTTCAAGCTGTTAGGGCTCGAACGTCAACCGGGAACGAAGTGGGAAGGTCAACTGGACTACTACTCCTACCGTGGAGTCGGAATTGGGCAATCGGGAACTTATGAAGGTTCCAACATGCTCGGTTTCGATAATATATTCAGTGGCAATGGGAAAATGTTTTATATTCACGATAGTGGGACTGACAACCTCGGTCTGGATCGTAGAGCATTGGTCCCTTCTACAAGAGATCGATATTTTCTTAATCTGCAACACAGACAGGAATCTCCATTCGGGATGACTCTGACAGGAGAGGGTGGTCTGCTCTCTGATCGAAACTTTCAGGAAGAATATTTTGAAACGGATTTCGATAATGGTAAAGATGTGGAAACTCTGCTGCACCTTAAGCAACAGCAGGAAAACTGGTCTTGGTCGGTTCTGGGCAGAACCCGCCTGAATGATTTTTCGAATACGACAGACTGGCTTCCCAAAGCAGACCTGTTCCTGCTGGGTGAACCATTGTTCGGAAATCTATTGAGCTGGACTTCACATACTTCCGTCGGATATGGAAAACTGAAACCCGGAGCCCCTCCCTATAATCCGGCGCAAGATGTTTTTACACCCTTGCCTTTCATCGCCGATTCGCAGGGCATCGTCGCTATGACACGGCATCAACTGGAAGCACCGTTTAATCTTGGGCCGATAAAGTTGACCCCGTATGTTATGGGGGAAGCGGCTTACTGGGAACAAGGGCTGCAGCAACAGAAAATTGACCGGTACTTTGGATCAGCGGGTGTGCGTAGCAGCATTCTCTTCGAGCGCATTTTCCCAGATGTTTACAATTCATTTTTTAACCTGAATGGTCTGGCACATAAAATGGCGTTGGAAGCAGATTATTCTTTCAGCGATTCCAGTGAAAGTCTGACTAACATCGCACAATACAATGAATTTGATGACAATGCACAAGAGCGGTTCCGGCAAAGGCTGGTGATCAATACCTTTGGTGGTGTATTACCACCTCAGTTTGATCCCCGATTTTATGCCGTTCGAACAGGGGCAGGTCGCGGCGTGACTGACCCTTATTATGAATTAGTCGATGATCAACAAGTGCTAAGACTAGCCTGGCGCCATCGCCTGCAAACTAAAACAGGTCCTCCCGATCAAATGCGAATTAAAGACTGGATGACATTAGATCTGGAGGCATCATATTTCCCCGATGCACAGCGAGATAACTTTGGCGAAGACGTTGGGTTGATCGGTGGACATTACCAATGGTTTCTTGGGGACCGCACAACGATGGCTGCGAATGCCTATTATGATTTATTCGATGGTGGGCAGGAACTTTGGGATATTTCTCTCACCAGCCAGCGTACCAATCGGTTGTCAGCCAATGTGGCATTGCAGCAGATAAAAGGGGGCGGCGGCCTCGACAGTCAAATTATCTCTGCCAGTCTGTTTTATACCATGAGTCAAAAGTGGAGTGCTGGCATCGGCACTGCCTATGACTTGGGAGAACACATTAATCGCGGACAAACCCTTTCGCTCACCAGAACGGGAGCCGACTTTCTCATGAGCCTGGGAATGACCTATGATCAAAGTACTGGTAATGCCGGCATCGGTTTAACGATTATGCCACGCTTTGGAAACTTCGGCACGGGGCTTGGTAATTTTTCCTCTCTATTCGGTAATGCTACTCAATAACAGGACTATCGACGGTGATTAAATCACAGGATACTCAAGTAAAAAAACGCCAGGAAAATTCTACAGCGCGCATCGTTACAGAAAAACTACGACCCGAGTGGAGACAACGTCTGGTTGACGCCGAACGTGGGATCACGTTTGGGATTCGCCTCGATAGCACTTTCTTCATTCACTTTTTTTCGGGAAGCGCTGTCATAGCCGCGGCGATGTTGCTGGGATTATCGGCAACACACTGGGCAATTATTCTTCTGGCTATGACAACGGTATTGAGCGCCCAGATGTTCAATCAGGTTTTGAAGTCCATCTGGAATCTTATCGGAAGTCATTTGCCGGCGGAATCACAGAACACGTTCAAGGCAGGTACTGCTGCAGTCTGCGTCAGTATCATGGGTTCTGTCATCACCATTGCAATCGTATTTTGTTCTGCCCTCTATCGTCTGCTCTTTTAATCATAAATTGTAAGAACCAGATATCTCCCCTCCATTGCGAACCCAGATTCTATTGCAGATAATTGTCGTTCATTCCATTTTTTTGCCTTGAAAGACGGTGGTTACTGCTATGAATGTGCTTCGAATTATCAGGTCTGTTTTGATTCTATTCATTCTTTGTCTGCTGGCCCCTGGTTACATGCAGGCAGAAGACCTGATTACACCGAATCCACGGCTTCCCAAAACGACTCCCTGGGATTTGAAGGTTCTCAGTAAAGCACCTCAATTCGAATGGATCGATGAAAAATCGCCCATCAAATCTCTATTCTATCAGGGTCTGGACTATCGAGGAAAACCGACAAAAGTATTTGCTTATTATGGATTCCCGGATATACCCAAGACAGCCGATGCAACAAAACCACCTCGCTTTGCCAGTGTCGTGCTCATCCATGGCGGAGGGGGAACCGCCTTTCGCGAGTGGGTCGAGTTATGGGTAAAAAAGGGTTATGCAGCGATCGCCATGGATCTGGCTGGCTCCCGACCCATTGAAGGGAAAAATCCGCATGATCGAAAAAACAGAGTACGACTCAAGGAAGGAGGGCCGAATCAATCGCATGTAGAAAAATTTGGAGCAATCAAATCAGACAAATCAGAACACTGGTGTTATCACGCACCGGCGAATGCCATCCTGGCACACTCTCTAATAAGATCGTTTCCTGAAGTGGATCAAGATCGCACTGCCGTCACAGGCATCTCATGGGGTGGCTATCTGACCTGCATCGTCGCTGGGCTTGATAATCGCTTTGATGCCGCTGTTCCCGTTTATGGTTGCGGTTTTCTCAACAATCATTCCGTTTTTGAAAAAGCGATTAATCAATTACCCCCAGCAGATGCCAGACGCTGGATGCAACTCTATGATCCCGGTCAATATCTGCCTGCAGTGCAAGTACCCATTTTCTTTGTGAACGGCACGAATGACTTTGCATACTGGCTGAGCGCTTACCAGCGAAGCTACGAAGCGGTTCCTGAAACCACATATCGTAATATTCGTATTAAAGTCAATATGCGACACAGCCATCCGTCTGGTTGGGCTCCCAAGGAGATTTCAGACTTTATCAGTGAGAAACTCAATCATGCAGCGCCTTTACCTCTGGTTCAAAACCCTGTAATCAAAAACAAACAGGTAACTGCGAAATTAGCGATCCCGGTGCCAGACAAAACCGCAGCATTACAGCACACCCCGAAAAAAGTCAAATCTGCAGATCTAGTCTATACGACTGATGAAGGTCCAAACCCGGAAAGAAAATGGAAGACCATTCCGCTGCGGATAGAGGGAAGAAATATTTCTGGCACTGCCCCACCCGAAAATACGACCATCTGGTTCATCAATGTCACAGATGAAACAGGCTCCATGGCGTCAAGCCCACTGATGATGAACCTCTGACGCAAAAGCCAATATCAAAAATCAGGCGGCCGGTTTTTGGGGAACCTGGGGTGCAATTTTTTTCGTCACATCCCCTTTTTTCTGTTTCAGATCAAACAAACCGAAAATTTCCGCAGCGGTGAGACTTCGTGATTCGCTTGTCGTATCTCCCTCACCCAGAATGGAACGAAACAATTCCCGTTTTTGTTCCAGTACCATGTCGATCCGTTCTTCTATCGTGTTATTACAGATAAATTTCGTCACAATCACCTGAGTCTTCTGTCCGATACGATGCGCCCGATTGATCGCCTGGTCTTCAATTGCTGGATTCCACCAGCGATCAAACAGAAAGACATAACCGGCAAATTGTAAATTTAAACCAACAGCTCCGGTTCCATAACTCATTAATAATAAGTGCGAATTCGGATCGTTCTTGAATTGATCAAGAATCGGTTCACGCTTTTTAGTGGGAATCCCGCCGTGATAAACCAGGGTCCCAAATCGCCCCAGTCGCTCGGCTATAAAATCCAAAGGCTTTGTCCATTGGCTGAATAAAATTGCTTTGCCACCACTGGCGGCAATTTCTTCCATATCAGCTTCCAGTCGATCCAGCTTGGAACTCTCTCCCGTGACCGGATCGAAATTCGTAATCTGTTTCAAACGCAATACCAACTCGAAAACGTGTTGTACTGTAATCGAGTCTCCCATTGCATTCAGCTGAATCACACCATCTTTCTCAGCAGTTTCATAAGCATGTTGCTGAGCCGGATTCAAATCCAGATATGCCGGGCGATCAAGACGTGGTGGCAAATCTGACATCACCAGATCTTTCGTCCGCCTCAAAATAAATTCCTTGGAAAGAACCTGCAATTGACGCAAATCGGGAGTGGCCCGTGGTGGGATAATTTCCATCCATTCGAATAAAGAGGACATCTCTTCATGTCGATTTTCGATAGGGGTCCCTGTTAATGCCCAGCTTCGCTTACGCGGAATCAATCGCGCCATCTCAGCTGTGCGAGAGTTACGATTTTTAATCCGCTGCGCTTCATCAAGCACAACCAGATCAAACCTGGGGATATTTTCTTCTCCCATCGTTTCAAAATCACGCGCCATCGATTCATAATTCGCAACGAGTATCGGTGTATTCGGCATCTCCCAAATCATTTTGCGACGATTCGAGTCTCCTTGCACAACAGTGACCGGCAATTCCTCGGCCCAGAACTTAAATTCGCGCTGCCAGTTGGGAATGAGCGGTTTAGGACAGAGCAACAAAATACGACGAACCTGACCACTCCGCAATAGCAGACGAACGCCGGTAATAGTCTGCATGGTTTTACCCAGTCCCATTTCATCGGCGAGTAAGGCAGACTTTTGTGAAAACAGCCAGGCAATCCCCTCGTATTGGTAAGGGAACGGTTCGAAAGGCAACAACAGTTCTTGCCCTGCCAGCCAGGATTGAAGAGGAGGCTGTAATAAATAAAACAGCCGGTCTTCCAGAGACAGAGCATTTGCAGGAGGCCTAAGTCGAGTCGTTTTATTGCTGTCTGTATTTTCTGAACCGGTTACTTTCGGACCTTTTATTTGAGTTTTTTCGTCTTCGTTATCATTTTCTTCTTTCGGTGGAATAAACTCCAAGCCATCGGGAAAAGTCATACCAAAGGTCTTAATACGAGGTCGGGTCGGCTTCCACTTAGGCAGCATGCCAGAACGCTCTAACAATTCGACCGATGTTGTTTCCAGATTGAACTTTCGACTGAGTGCCCCATTCATACCTGAGGCAAAAACAGAAGTCGATAACATCAATGGTATCACATCGCTGTCGATTTGTTCTTTGAGAAGTTGTCGATCAGTTTGTGCAATGGGCGCTGCATTTGGAGCCATTGACTGAGGGAGAAAGTGTGGCCCACCCGAATGATTTGATACATTCCGAGTGTCTGTTTCACTATTCGAATTTGTTTCTGAATATTCCACGTACCCGCCTGATCTTAAACGAAGTGCTCCTGATACTTTTCATAGTGCCCACATGAGAATGCTGTCAACGGGATGAACCCATTTTGACAGCTTCATTCAAGGCTTCTCGCACACGTTCAAAAGGTTCTCCCAGATCTGCATCACCCGGTATTTTTTTGCTGGTCGTTTCGATGGCTGTTCTACCCGCCTTGTGACCTGCATCGAACCGCAATCTGTTTTGCCCAACCTGTTCACAGATGAATGAATCTTTTTCGTCCAGAATCTGTTCCAGATCCGACAATATTGCCACCGGAATCGTGATATGTTTCTGAAGTTCGATTGCCTGTTCCTGTTCAATCAGAATCAGATTCGGCTTCACATTTATTTTTTCTACTAACGTCTGGCCAATCACTTCACCCAGGAGAAAGGGAACGAGCGTCGGTCCATACAAAACCTCTTGTGTTCGGTTCGGTTTTACAGGAGTTGTGCATTGAAATTCCAAAGGTCTTCCAAAATGATTGGTGACCAGTAATCCGCCGATCAATGCGCCATCCGGACATTCGATCGTGGTCAAGAATCCGAGTTTCAACTCGTTACTATTACCGTCCGCTACCATAAATTTGTCGTCTCCCGGTGTCAGTTCTGGAGCTGTCGTCAATGATCAGGCGATCCTGATTCTCATCTGAACCGTATCTTTTTTGTAATCAGGACAACCTACTGTATCGATATCATCGTCCTCCTCATTTCATGACTTGAGTGGTAGTTGAATTGGTCATGTTAGATAGTTTCAGTTCAATAACTCTTTATATAACAACTGGTTTCAACAATTGTCCCGTGCCGGTTTCCGGACAATATTTTCTACCGTTGATTGCTCGGTAGGTTGGAAATTCATTCAAGTTGCGGCAGAATAAGAGATAGCTCGTACTAACCATTTTTGTTGCCTCTAAATGAATCCCTCTCAAAATTTTATGAATGAATCACAAAACATGCCGGAAAACCAGAATCGGGAAGCAATCGAAGCACGCCAACTGCTTCGCCTGCAAGACCTTCTGAAGGAAGTTTCTACTGCCAATCCCTTCTGGCGTAATAAATGGGAGGGGCATGGAATCACTCCGGAATCGATTCAAAATCGATCAGATCTGCAAAAATTGCCGGTCACGACCAAATCGGAATTAGTGGAAGATCATTTGTCTCATCCGCCTTATGGCTCGAATTTGACATATGCTGTAGAAAATTATACCCGCATGCATCAGACGTCGGGAACAACCGGTTCGCCAATGCGCTGGCTGGATACGAAAGCAAGCTGGGACTGGTTTGGAGAATGCTGGGCTCAGATCTATCGTATGGTGGGACTCTATCCCGAAGACCGATTATTTTTCCCTTTTTCATTTGGTCCTTTTGTCGGATTCTGGGCTGCCTTTGAAGGTGCCACACGACTTGGACATTTTTGTCTGGCCGGTGGAGGCATGGGAAGCGAAGCCCGACTGCGAATGATTCTGGACAATCACATCACGGCCATCTGCTGCACTCCTACATATGCACTTCGTCTGGCTGAAGTGGCTGAAGCAGAAAACATCAATCTCGCCGCCAGTCGTGTACGTGCATTAATCGTCGCCGGTGAACCGGGTGGTAATATTGCAGCAACCAAATTACGAATTGGCCAAGCCTGGGGTGCGCGCGTCTTCGATCACTGGGGCATGACAGAAATCGGTGCATTGGGTATTGAACCTCTGGAAAGTCCGGGAAGCTTAAACATTCTCGAAACCGAATGCATTGCTGAGATAGTAAACCCGGACACATTGCAACCTGTTGAGAGGGGAGAACAGGGAGAGTTAATCATCACTAATCTGGGACGAGTTGGCTCACCTTTAATTCGTTACCGCACCGGTGATCTGGTTTCTGAAGATACTACTGCCTGTCCGTCAGGTCGCTCATTACTGCGACTGAAAGGAGGCATACTGGGCCGCGCAGATGATATGGTCATCATCCGTGGAAATAATGTCTTCCCATCCAGCCTCGAGGCGATACTTCGCACGTTCGATCAGGTGGCAGAATACCGGATTGAAGTACACATGATCCGATCGATGCAACATATGAAGATCGAGCTTGAGCCGATTGGGTCACTGACAACAGAAGAACAACAGAAACAACTCGTCGTAGAAGTCAGTAACGCTATCAAGGATCGTCTGAATTTCAATGCCGAAGTCACCACAGTGGCGCCCGGTGCCTTACCCCGTTTTGAGCTCAAGGGGCGCCGCTTTTTCAAAATCGACTGATTTCGTAAACGCAGCTATTTATTTGCAGGAACTTACTAAAGAAGAGTGATAGAATTCGAACTTTGAATCACTTTTCAGTAACATAAAACCATTCCATTATCATCCCTACTATTGTTCTCTACCTGGCGGATAGTTACAACCATGACATCACTCTTGCGAAATTCCATCACTTTATTGATCCTGTTTGTGACGAGTCTCCAGTCAAATCTAATCTGGGCAGAATCACAAACGAACTCGCGCCCGAACATCCTGTTTTTATTCAGTGATGACCAACGCGCCGACGCCATTGCTGCATACGACAATCCTCACATACAAACCCCCAATCTGGATCAGCTGGTGAGAACCGGATTCAGCTTTCGAAATGCGTATTGCATGGGTTCCATTCACGGCGCCGTCTGTCAACCCAGTCGGGCCATGCTCAACAGTGGTCGCACTCTTTACCGTGTTCCCATGAACCTGAAGGGGGTTACCACAATGCCTCAATTATTAAAGCAGGCAGGTTATGCCACGTTTGGAACAGGGAAATGGCACAATCATAGCGAATCGTTTCAAAAAAGTTTTACAACAGGTACCGCGGCATTTATGGGAGGTATGTCGAACCATTTAAAGGTTCCTGTCGTAGATCTGAAAAATGGCAAATTTGTAAATAAGCGCAAGGGGGCAAAGTTCTCGACTGAATTATTCGTCGATGCTACTGTTGATTTTTTAGATCAGCAGCCCAAAGACCAGCCATTCTACGCCTACGTTGCTTTTTCAGCACCCCATGATCCGCGGATGCCGCCAGCGTCCGCAATGAAATCCTACAAAAGTTCTCCCCCGCCACTTCCCCAAAATTTCATGCCACAACATCCGTTTAATAATGGCTGGATGACTGGGCGAGATGAAGCACTCGCTGGTTGGCCGCGAGATCCGAAAATTGTTCAAGAGCAACTCGCGGAATATTATGGCATGATCACTGATATGGATTCCCACATTGGCCGCATCTTGTCCACCATCAAAAAAAATGGCTTCGACAAAAACACGATCATCATTTTTTCATCTGATCACGGACTGGCTGTGGGTAGTCACGGGTTATTGGGCAAGCAAAATCTGTATGAACACAGCATGAAGTCTCCACTGATTTTTAAGGGCCCTGGAATTCCTCAAAACCAATCCAGTGAGGCGCTCGTTTATTTATACGATATCTTTCCTACCGTATGTGATTTAACTCACACATCGGTTCCCGCTGGTGTAGAAGGCCTGGACCTGGCACCTGTCTGGAAAGGAAAAACCGACGGTGTCCGAGATTCACTTTTTACAACTTATGAAGACTTAATGCGGGCCGTGCGAGATGATCGCTGGAAATTGATTCGATATACGCAAATTAACAAGACGCAATTATTTGATCTTAAAAATGATCCACATGAATTGCACGATCTTTCTCAAAAACCAGATCAGAAAAAACGTATTCAGAAAATGCTAGCGATTTTGAAAAACTGGCAACAAAAAACCGACGACAAACAGCCCCTCACATCTGATCATCCCCAACCTGAAACCGTCGACTTAACGGGCCGAAAAAGAAAACCAGACAAACATCAACCTCGCTGGATCGTGGAAAAATACTTCGATTCGGAATGAATTTGGATTTGAGTCCATGCTATAATCGACATTCTCCCCATGAAAATGTACCCATACCATAAATGAAATCACTACCAGAATTTTCAAACAAATATTCACACAGTCTGAGGTAACAATATGAAAACTTTATTGGCAGCAGCCACACTTACCCTGCTCATCACTGCAACAACTCTCGCAGGAAACTGGCCTGGCTGGCGTGGGCCATCTTCTAATGGGGTCGCTCAAGGAAGTGGCTATCCCGTCTCCTGGAATCAATCAAAAAACATTCTCTGGGAAGTCGACTTTCCCGGGGTAAGTGGTTCGACTCCCGTAATCTGGGGAGACGACCTGTTTCTGACAACAACGACTGCAGGAAAAAACAGAGCGATCTGCATCGATAAAAATACCGGGAAAGAAAAATGGCATGTCGATTTCGGTACCGAGCGCGCTGGCAAGCATAAAAAAGGGAGCGGTAGCAGTCCCTCTCCTGCCACCGATGACCAATTCGTTTTCACTTACTTCAAAAGTGGTGATTTAGCCTGCCTCAACAAGGAAGGAAAAATCGTCTGGCAGAAAAATTTGCAGAAAATTTATGGTGAAGACACTCTCTGGTGGGACCTGGGAACCTCTCCCGTTTTGACAAAGGATCTGGTGGTCATCGCCTGTATGCAGAGCGACAACTCTTATATCGTCGCCTTTGATAAAGCAACCGGTAAAGAAGTCTGGAAGCAGGACCGAAATCTGGATTCACCGAAAGAAGCCAATCAGAGTTATTCCACTCCTGTCGTCGTCAATCAAAATGGGAAAGAAATCATTTATGCACTGGGTGCAGATCACGTCACCGCCCATGATGCTCAATCGGGTAAAGAAATCTGGCGGGTCGGTGGCTTGAACCCAACACAACATGAATATTTCCGCTCAATCTCGTCTCCCGTCGTCAGTAATGGCCATCTGGTTGCCCCGTATGCACGAGGTGGTTCTGTCACTGGAATCAAGTTAGGTGGAAGCGGAGATGTCACCAAGTCAAATGTCGTCTGGACGAATGAGGCGAAAGGGGAATTCTCCGATGTCCCCACACCAGCAGCCATTAACGGCCGATTCTATATCTGTGCTGACAAAGGTGAAGTCCTTTGTTTTGATATCAAAACGGGGAAAAAAATCTGGGGGGATCGTCTACCCCGCAGCCGGCACAAGTTTAGTGCCTCTCCTATCCTCGCTGATGATCATATTTATGTCACGCGAGAAGATGGCACGACATTTGTTCTGGAACAAGGCGACAAATTTAAAATGGTCTCAGAGAATCCTCTGGAAGGCTTCGCTCTGGCGACTCCCATATTCTCTGATGGGAAAATTTACTTGAAGATGACCGATAAACTTTACTGTATTGGTAAAAAATAATCGGTAAGCAATAATGAAAAAACGAGGGACAGGAGAATGCCTGTCCCTCGTTTTTCTAACCAATTCACGTCTAAACAATCCTGAGAAAGTCACTATGGATTCTCAAAAAATCGATCGACGAACGTTTTTAGGTGAAACAATGGCAGCCACGGTGTTGTCTGGAATTCGCGTGAATTCAGAATTGCATGGTGGAGAAGACAAAAAGAAATTCCAACTCTTTTGGGGTGATTTACATAATCATAACGCCGTCGGGTATGCCAAAGGATCGCTGGATCGTTCCATAGAACTGGCTCAGGAACATCTGGATTTCTTCGCGTTCACTGGCCACGCCTCCTGGCATGACATGCCAAAGATGCCTGGCGACCGTCATATGAAATGGGTTAATGGTTTTGAAGTCCATTCTAATCACTGGTTGAAAACCCGTAGCCTGATGCAGGAAGCCAATTCAGATCAGTTTGTTGCTTTTCTTGGTTATGAATGGCATTCCAGCCAGTTCGGTGATTACTGCATGATTTTCCCTGAGGACCAGCCAGAACTTTTCCTCCCCAATCATGTCGAAAAATTACTCGACTTTGCTGAGAATAAAGAAGCACTGGCAATTCCACATCATGTGGGTTACAAAATCGGCTGGCGGGGGGCTAACTTCAAACATTATCGCCCTTCAGCCTCACCTGTCGTAGAAGTCTTTTCGGAACACGGTTGTACCGAAACCGACCGCTCTCCTTATCCGATGATTCGGCATAGTAACGGCGGTCGATCTGCAGCGAATATGATTGTGCCTCAATTGCAGAAAGGGATGCGATTTGGTTTCGTTGCTTCGACTGATGATCATTTGGGATATCCAGGTGCCTATGGAGAAGGTGTTGTTGGTGTCTGGGCCGAAGACTTGTCATCGAAATCTCTGATGGAGGCAGTGCGTGCCCGCAGAACGTATGCTGCAACTGGTGACCGGATTGCCTTAGAAGTATCACTTAACGGCCAGCCAATGGGTAGTGATGTGCCAGCGACATCAGATCGCCAAATTGATGTCCGTGTTCAAGCAGAAGACGCGATTTCGATGATCGAATTAATTCGCAACGGACAAGTCATTGAACGCCATTTTCCAGAAGATCATCTAGACGAGAAACCTATCTTACCGGGCAAAGTCAAATGCCGTCTGCAATATGGTTGGGGTCCCTGGGCCGATCTGGCAATGGGCCGCACCTGTTTATGGGATATGACAATCAAGCTTGACAATGGTAAATTCACTCGTGCCATTCCCTGTTTTCAGTCTGCGCCTTTCAGTGAAAAACTGCGAGACAAACTCAAAGTCATTTCGAATCAGGAATTACGATTGGATTCGAATACTACGCGTGTCAAATGCTACGGCGAAGATCCGACCAAATCGGTCGTTTGTGAAATTGATGGAGCAGCGGATACTACACTGACTCTGCAGATTCGCAAACCTTATGAAAAAACCATAAGTGCCCGCCTGCAAGATTTGATCGATGACAATGTCGTTGAGTTCACAGGCGTCTTTACGAGTGAAAGTTATATTCTTCACCGATTGGTAGGCCAGAGCGAATATTCGGCCCAAATTCGCTGGCAAGACAAACGCAGTGATACGAAATCGACAGACTGGTACTACGTTCGCGTCACACAAAACAATGGACAACTCGCCTGGTCAAGTCCGATCTGGGTAGGATAAGACTCCTCACAATAGAAATGCCGGTCACAAGTTTCAATTGATCCGTCACCCTCTGCTTACTGCTGATCCAACGCGGGAAACGGAAACATCTCTGAAGGGGTGCGACCTGTTTTCATAATTGACTTGATACGAGCCACAATCTCCGGGTGCTGATCGGCGACATCATGCTTTTCGCCGGGATCTTTCTTGAGGTTGTAAAGTTCGATTTTCATTACGGGATTCCGCTTCTTCAACAGGTTCTGTCGAACCCCTTTCCAGTCTCCCATATGAACAGCTTGTTGTCCTGAATAAGCCGGAAATTCCCAATACAGGTAGTCATGTTGTTTCTGTTGTTGTGGTTTGCTCAACAATGTGGGCAAAAAACTGATGCCATCGATGTCTGCTGGTGCTTTCGTACCCGTCAAATCAGCAAGAGTTGGCATGACATCCCAGAAGGCTGACATGTGATCGGTCACTTCTCCTGGTTGAATATGTCCGGGCCACTGCACAACCAGAGGAACACGAATACCACCTTCATACAAACTCCCTTTAAAACCTCGCCAGGGTCCCGCAGATTCAAAAAACTTTGAGTCCGATCCCCCCAATCGATCATAAGTCGGACCATTGTCAGAAGTAAAAAAGACAATCGTATTTTCATCCAGATTCAATTTCTTCAACAAATCCATGATCTGTCCAACACCATCATCCATTTGGGTAATCATGGCAGCATAGCCGGCTCGTGGATGAGGGTGTTTAATATAGCCACGATGCTTATATTCTTCTTCCGGAATTTTCCCGCGATATTTGGCCAGCATTTTTTCAGGCGTCTGGATTGCCAGATGCGGAATTGCGAAAGGCAGGTAGAGAAAGAATGGCTGGTCTTGATGTTCGCGAATAAAGGCGAGCCCATTTTCCACAAATTTATCTTGGGAATGTGTATCGCCATATAATGTTCGGTCATTCCCGGGCAATGTTTCTTTCTTGTGATTACGCCAGAGAAATTTTGGATAATGATTGTGAGCATGTACCTGGCAGTTGAAGCCATAAAATAAATCAAAGCCTTGACGGTTTGGATCTCCCGTCGTACCAAAATGTCCTAATCCCCATTTCCCCATCGCTCCCGTTGCATAATTTTTCTGCTTTAACATTTCTGCAATCGTGACTTCCGCATCAGGAATCGGGTATTGACCGGGGAATTCCCAGCCCTCTTTCTCCTTCATATGCTGTAGATGTCCTGGATTGCGATTATTGCGAACGTAAGCATGACCGGGATGTTTGCCAGTCAACAGATTACAGCGAGAGGGTGCGCAGACCGCATTCCCGGAATAGAACTGAGTAAACTTGATACCATTTTTAGCAATTCGATCGATGTTCGGCGTTTGAATCCATTTTTGCCCATAACATCCCAGTTCCTGATAACCCAGGTCATCAGCGATAATGAAAACAATATTAGGTAATTTTTGTGAGGCAGCCGCAATACTAGACGTAACCGTATTTATCATGCAGAGAAAGAAGGCTGGTATCAATGTTAATGTCACAAAGCGACGCATAGCGGGTTCCTCGTTGGTTCAATCTAAAGTCCTGTTTGACACAGATTACATCTTATACAGACTCTCTTCAGGTCTGCAATGATGGATTTTCTCTTCAGCAAGAAACAGTCGTCTGTTATTCACTATCCCAGTGATAATCCTGCTGTTTTCTAAATCCGTTCAACAGAAGAGCGCCATCTTCAAAAACATCCAATGTACTGTAGCCATTATTCGCGAGACCTGAGCCTTCTACCATCGCGACCATCGTACAGTAGTGAATGCCGGCTATTTCTGAATAATGATTACGATGACTGTGCCCTTGAAAGACTGCAGTAACTTTCTTTGAATTTTCAAGAACCTTCCTCACTTCCGATGAATTTTTAACCGCATGGGCATCAGTGTCCTTTAAATCGAGCGGCTGATGTGCAAAAACAATTGTGGGATGTGTGGTCTTTTTCAAGTCAGCCTTTAACCATCGAAGTTCTGATTCGGGAACATTCGCATCGGTCCATTTGAAATTTCGTCTCCCGTAAGGAGTACCATCACTCTTAAAGCATGAATCAAGTACTACAAAGTGAAAACCGTTTCGATCAAAAGAATAAAAAGAGTCATTCTGCCCTACTCCTTGAAGAAACTCCTCTTTCTTCAATTGATCGACACAATGATTTCCCAGGACATAATATTTTGGAAAAGGTATCATCGAAATGGCTTTGACCACCGTCTGCAAATGTTTTTTTTCCTGATCCAATGAATCTCCGGAGTCGATCAGGTCTCCGTGAAAAACAAGAAAATCAGGTTCATCACTGCGAAAACGATTTTCGACTTCTTTCAATTTAGAAAGGGTCTCACGATAATGGCGGGAGCCGACAGGTGGTTTATCCGCGTAATGGAGATCAGTCACTAAACCAATTCGCACGATACCTCTTGAATTGGGCTCAGAGGCACAAGCAGAATATTGTCTCGTTGAAGAGGAAAGTCCGGCTAGCAACACGGCACCATTTTTGAGGAATGCCCGCCTACCCAATGCATCTGATTGTGTAGAAGTATCATATTTCATTGGGAAGTTCCTTATTTCAAATAATTCTTGACCGAGGTGCTAAGTATTGATTTTGACAGGCTTTTGTTAAGAATCAATGTCGAAATGGAGAATTCTCAAAGGAGCTGTTTTCAAAAAATTAAAAACAAGCTCATTGACATATCGTAATATCACGATATTATATACATAAGGAAGCAAAACCATGAAATTAAAAGCAACACCAGAATACAACGGGCAAGCACTGGAAGAGGCTGCAGAATGTCTCAAAGTTTTAGCACATCCCGCCCGAATTCGAATTGTACAATTACTTCTGCGGGGGCGCTACTCAGTTGGCGAGCTTGCAGAGGATTGTGGAATTCCGAGTAACGTGGCATCAGAGCATTTACGTCTGATGCAGCGCTGTGGTTTTTTTGTCAGCGAACGCGAGGGGAGAAGCGTCTATTATCAAGTCGCGGAACCACATTTGAATAAAATCATGGACTGTATTGAGGGGCGGTTTTTCCAAAACTGAGTTTTTTTCAAACAACATATCGTATAATAGTGATATAGCGAGGTATAAAAATGACAGAAATTAAAATGATCAAACCAGAAGAACTGGCAAAACTTCATGAGGAAAAAGGCATCCATTTGATAGATGTCCGAACGCCCGCAGAATTTCGCGAATTACATACTCCTATCGCGGTAAACATTCCATTAGATACGTTGAATGCAGAAGAAATAAAACAACTACAAAATGGTAATGGGGCAGATCCGATTTACGTCATTTGCCAAAGCGGAAATCGATCCACACGGGCCTGCCAGAAATTGATAGAAGCTGGTGTCACAAATGTGGTCAGCGTAGAAGGGGGAACCACCGTCTGGGCTCAACAGGGGCTCCCGGTAATTCGAGGTAAAAAAACGATCTCTCTGGAAAGGCAAGTACGAATTGCAGCGGGTTTTCTGGTCCTATTGGGTGCGTTATTGGGGATGTTTATCAATCCCTGGTTCAGTGGCCTCTCGGCATTTGTTGGCGCAGGATTAATGTTCGCAGGTATTACAGACACATGTGGGATGGCTATGCTGCTCGCCAAAATGCCCTGGAATCAGGTCTCTGGATGTGAAAAGAAACAAGTTACTTTGTAGAAGTGATTTCTAAGGGAGCTCATGATGTTTTTTCAACGATATTATCTGGATTGTTTATCCCTTGCCTCTTATATGATCGCGGATGAACAAACACGTAAGGCTGTTGTGATTGACCCACAGCGAGATATTGAGATCTACCTGGAAGATGCCAAAGAACATGGATTTCAGATTGAACATGTTATTTTGACTCACTTTCACGCAGATTTCATCGCCGGGCATATTGAATTAAAGAAAGCAGTTGGCGCACGAATCTATATGGGTCGGCAAGCGGAAGCGGAATTTTCATTTCAAGATCTTGCAGAAGGCGATCAACTTATACTTGGTTCGGTGAAATTATCGATTCTGGAAACACCAGGCCATACCCCCGAAGGAATTTCGATTCTGGTTTATGATTTGAACGAAAATCCGGATCAACCAAAAATGATTCTCACTGGAGATACACTGTTTTTGGGCGACGTCGGTCGGCCGGATCTGTTGGCTTCTATCGGAGTCACCGCGGAAGAACTGGCAGGCATGCTGTATCACTCACTGAATCACAAAATCCTGGCTCTTCCTGATGAGACTCTGGTCTATCCGGCACACGGAGCTGGTTCCATGTGCGGCAAGCAGTTAAGCAATGCAGCGGTGAGCACCTTAGGAGAACAACGAAAATACAATTATGCGCTTCAGCCAATGAGCAAACAGGATTTTATCGAAATGGTTACCACTGATCTCCCTGAAGCACCACAGTACTTCGTGCATGACGCGATCATGAATCGAAAAGAGAGACAAACATTAAGCGAGACCCTCAGCGCCTCCTGGAAAGCGTTTTCACTGGATGAAGTTCTGGAAATGCTCAACACCGATACTCAGGTCATTGATGTGAGAGATGCCACTGAATTCGCCGGAGCGCACCTCAAAGGAAGTATCAATATTGGACTGGAGGGACGTTATGCAACCTGGGCCGGATCCATACTTGATAAACATGCCCCCATACTGGTCATTGCCGAAGACGAAGAACGTATCGAAGAGGCAATCATGCGGCTAGGTCGGATTGGTTTTGATCAAGTCAAAGGCTTTCTGAAAGATGGTTTGAACAGTCTCAAGGATCATCCTGATCTGGTTTCACAAACAAAGCGAATTTCTGCGCCTGCTTTCAACGAACTGGATGAAAAAACCATGATCGTTGATATACGCTCTCAATCTGAATGGGAAGCCGGGCATATTGAGGGGAGTGTAAACATTCCATTAACTCAGTTGCAGGAAAGACTTAATGAAATCCCCTTTGACCAGACGGTGATTGTCCATTGTCAAGGAGGATATCGCTCATCGATTGCCATCAGTCTGCTCGAAAAGCAGAAATATGAAAATGTGCTTGATCTGGTCGGTGGCTATAAAGCCTGGCTGATGACAGCCGTAACTTAATTTTATGAACGATCATAATATCGTGACATATGGAATAGAAAAACCTTTGCCCGATCCATTAAAATAGGGCAAAGGTTTTTCTATTTATCGATAGGTTTTTTAATGGTGCTCCTACCAGCTTCACGACCAAAACGACATTTCAATGCTGCAGAAGGCTATCTCATGCTCGAAATGCCCGAGCAGGCCTTACGTGAGCTTTCCTGTATTGGTCCTACAGATAGCGATTCTGAAAAATACTATTGCCTGCTGGGGCAAGCACAACAACTAGCCAAACATTTTAGCGAAGCGTTAGAATCCTATCAGAGCGCCTATGAGAAAGCCCCTGAAAACCTGACAACCCTGATGGGTATGGCCTGGTGTTATAAACGGACCGATCAATTACCTTTGGCGATTTCCATCATGGAAGAAGCCCATCGACACCATGCTGATCAACCCATCGTGCTTTATAACCTCTCCTGCTATTTTGCATTAGCTGGTGACAAAACGAATGCTCTCTCCTGGCTGGGTCGTTCACTGCGGATGGAATCCGGCTTACTAAAATTAATTGCTGAAGAACCAGACTTCGATTCTCTGCGCAGTGACAAAGATTTTCAATTCATTGTAGAATCTGCAGGAGACACAACGTCTCAAAATAGATAGCATGATCGTGACAGAAATTTAGCCTGTCAGAGTGATATCGAGGCAGTTCAAGGAATCGAAAGCCACCATAATGGACATTGACCAAAGCCGTTTGAAGCAGCACTGTGAGCAACTCTGCAGCACGATACGTCCTGCAGAAAGTGCCGAGTTAGAAGCGGCCCGCCAATATGTAATCCAGGAGCTGGTAAATTCGGGTTGGGAAGTTGAACGGCATCACTTTCAAGCCCAGGATTCCATGCTGACCTCACTTTCAGGTCAAAACCTGATTGCCAGACATCCACAACTGAATTCTCAAAACAAACCGCGGTTTTGTGTGGGCGCTCATCTAGATACGCGCCCTGAATCTCCCGGAGCAGACGACAATACAAGTGCAGTTGCCACACTGCTGGAATTGGGAAGGCTGCTTCCTCTTTCTCAAGAACTATCGAATAAGTGGGCACTCGAACTGGTTGCGTTTGACCTGGAAGAAAACGGCATGCTGGGTGGTGCAGAGCATGCCCGCCTGCATCAGCAACAACAGACCGATTTGCGAGGCATGGTTTCTCTGGAAATGCTTGGTTATTGTGATCCAACTCCGGGAAGTCAGACATTACCTCGAGAATTGATCGGATTGTATCCAGATACTGGAGATTTTATTGCCATCGTCGGCAATCAAAACTCAACGACATTGATTGCAGCGTTTCAGCAAGGAATGGAGAAGGTCAATGGCCTACCCGTTGAAATACTTCAGGTTCCGCAAAATGGTGAAATGCTGCAAGCAACCCGATTGAGTGATCACAGCCCGTTCTGGGACGCAGGTTATCCAGCTGTCATGATCACTGATACCAGTTTTCTGCGGAATCCACATTATCATCAGCCGACAGACACAGTAGACACACTCGACTTCGAATTTCTCACTAAAGTAGCGCAAGGAAGCTTGGAAGCGACAAAATTGATACTTCAAGGCGGTTACTAATTTTCGCTTTTCCTTCAACATTGCATTTTGTTCGATAAGGAATAATTGACTAGATATGAATGATGCAACCCAGGAAGAAAAAAAACTTCTCAACATAACTGAACTCTCAAAACCTCAACGTCGCGTTCTCGGTGTTTTGCTGGAAAAGGCCTTTACCACTCCTGATCAATATCCACTTACATTGAAAGCGATTACAACAGGCTGCAATCAAAAAAGTAACAGGGATCCTGTTTCTCACTATAGTGAACCTCAAGTTTTTGAAACACTGGAAGGGCTCCGCGAGATCGGTATTGCCGCTGTCGTACATTCGGAGAGTGGTCGCTCTGAACGTTACCGACATTACATGAGGCATCGCTTCAATTTCAGTGAACCACAACTGGCCATTCTGACAGAACTCTGGTTACGTGGTCGTCAAACAATGGGAGAGCTTCGAGGCCGTGCCAGCCGAATGGTGCCAATTGATTCTCTAGACCAGTTACGGGCAGAGTTTAAAGGACTTCTTGATCAGAAATATGTGCAATCAAATGGCAGTATCGAGCGGCGTGGTATCGAAGTTGATCATAACTGGTATCAAGAAAAAGAAGGGAAAAACCTGGGCTTTGAATCCTCATCAGAAAACGGACCCTCTCAAAGAGAAATCGTATCAGAGGAACAAACTTCGGTAAAATCCTCATCTGCCGAATTGAGTACCATCCACAATTCCATTGAACTCCTGCAAACTGAAAATCAAGTATTAAAACAGCAGGTAGAAACGCTGACTGAATCGCTTCAACAACTGAGTCAGCAGTTAGCAGAACTGAGGCAGGAACTTGGCAGTTAACGACTCACACAGGATCATCCGTCATGATTGAGGATCTACAATGTCGAAGCATAAATTAATTCTACCAGTTCTGTTTTTTTTGCTTTCGATCCCATTCAGCCAGGTCGAACGAACTAATGCAGCAGAACGCCCGAATTTGATTTCCATTGTGACTGACGATCAGGGACGTTGGGCGATGGGACTCTATGGGAACAAGCAGATTCATACTCCTTATATGGATCAAATCGGTCGAGAAGGAGCTGTTTTCACAAATGCATTTGTCGCCACCCCTGTCTGCTCTCCCAGTCGTGCGACCTTTTTATCGGGACGATATCCGTCCGAACACAAAATTACAGACTATATTTCTCCCGATGAAGCACAAAGCGGTTCCGGACTCATTGCCCCGACATGGCCACAGGTTTTGCAGAAAAATGGATACCAGACTGCACTGATCGGAAAATGGCATCTTGGTGAGCAAAACCAGTTTCATCCACATCAGCGAGGCTTTGGCCACTTTATGGGATTTCTATCAGGAGGCACGCGCCCCATGGATCCCACACTGGAAATCAACGGGCAAACTCTGAAAAGGAAAGGTCCCCTCCCCGATTTGCTGGTTAATAATGCCATTGAGTTTCTACAGCAATCCAAAGAGAAGCCCTTCGCGCTCTGCCTGCATTTTCGGGCTCCCCATTTACCTTATGGACCCGTTCCCAAAGAGGATTCAGCCCATTATCTCGGAATGAACATAGACGTTCCTGTTACGAAAGGCTCTGATCCAGAACAGATCAGGAAATGGAACAAGGACTATTATGCAAGTATTTCTTCAGTAGATCGCAACATCGGGCGATTGCTGAAAGAGCTCGATCGTTTGCAGCTCTCACATAATACGCTGGTGATTTTCACCAGCGATCACGGTTATAATAACGGGCGACATGGAATCAACACCAAAGGAAATGGACACTGGATCGCAGGAGGAGTGAGGGGTCCCAAAAGACCAAACATGTGGGACACATCGATCCGGGTGCCTCTCGTCATGCGATGGCCGCGGGTAATTAAACCGGGATCTCAATTTGATGATATGGTTTCAAATGTCGATATGTTCAAATTTGTGTTAGGCGCGCTGGACATTCCCCAGCCAGAGAAACAGGTCCTGCATGGTATTGACTATTCTCCTTTGCTGTTTGGAAAGCCTGTTAAAAACAGAGAAGAAATTTTTGGACAATATGATCTGCACAATAATGGCCTGGCCTATTTGCGGATGATCCGCACAGCACAATTCAAGTATGTAAAACATTATCGTGCCAAATATATGGACGAGTTGTATGATCTGAAGTCGGACCCGGATGAAACGAAAAATCTGTTGAAGCGACGTTCCCTCGCCAAATGGCAAAAAACCGCTGCTTCTCTGGATCGACAACTTCTGAAGTGGCAGAAATCGATCCAGGATCCGATTCTCAAACCGGCTTACCATTAAATAGATTGATTAATTATGAGAAAACAGCGGTTCGGTGCTCTATTTTGAGAAGATTGTCGTTTTTTATTTATTATCCATCAACATTTGTTCGAAATTCGTATAAAACCAGAATAAGAACCGATTTCCGAAAATTTTAACCTAACATTCTGAGGACAAACATGTTTTCGATTTCTCGAGTTAGCCTGTTGCTCTGTTTGCTGATAATCACTGTCGGCTGCCAGAAAGGTGCAGACCCAAGTAGTGAAAAGCAATCATCCGCGCCAACAAACGAGTCTGCTAAAACGGACTCCAAAGAAACAACGTCCTCAAAAACAGAAACCGCTTCCAAATCCGCTGATAAAGAAGATCCGAAAAGCGAGGAACCAAAGCCTCCAGAACTGCCGAAAACAGTCACAGGAAACTGGGTACTCATGTTGCCGCGACAACAACAGATGATGCCGCTGTACCTGTTGAAAATCACTGCACCAGAGACTCCCAAATCGGATGAAAAGAAACCAGCTGAGAAACCAACTGCACAAGCAGTGGAATTGCTCGCCAAGGGTGCAGATGTTGCCCCGGCAAAAATCCTTTCATCCAAAGCCACTGAACTAACAGTCGATTTTGATGAGAGCCTGTTAAATGACGGCAAAGAATTTCTTCGTTTCAATTTCCAAGGAAAATTAAAAACGGGAGTAATTTTGGGAAACATCTCCTTTAATGGTGAAAATTGTACTCCTGCCCTTTTGCTACCAACCACTGAGGCAGACCTTTCCCGAATCAAAGAACCGATGCCGTCCCCTGGCGCTCAGGAACTAATGCAGGCAATGCAATCCCCCGATCCGTTCAAACAGTTGAACGAATTCACGCAAAAGATGAGTACTGTCCCTTTAGCCCTGGATGCGTATCCAACATTAGTCGCCATTGCTCTCAGTCAGAAAAAAGATGAGAAAGTTCTTAAAGAAATCCTTGGGCGATATGTTGAAGCTGCTGAATTATGGGGTACACGCCAGCAGATTGATACGTTGATCAGCATCGGTTCCATGTTAGCTAAAAGTGAATCTGTTTCCGGTCTGGCGTCACAATATCTGGATCAGGCAGTTGAATTAATCAAAAAAGGAGCTACTCCTCTTAGTGGGTGGAAATCAGATATCGCTTTGGCTAAAGCGCGTGTCGGCTTAAAGTCCAAAGATCCCGAACAAATTAAGTCTGCTGGAAAACTGCTTCAGGAAGAATTGAAAAACAATACGAGCAACCGTGAAATTCTAACAGAGCTGGTCCATTATGAGAAAACACATGGAAGCATCGACAAAGCCATCGATCATTTAGGAATTCTGGCGGGCTCTCCGTTGACAGGCCATGAACGACAACTCATCGCTGCTTCAAAACAAAACCCTAAACTCCTCAAATATGAACATCCTCAGGATACATTGACGGCGCTTTGGAAAGAAAAACATGGTTCAACAGAAGGTCTGGATGAATACCTGAAAAAATCATTCAAACGCTTTCTGCAGGGCTTTGTAACCAAAGAGGCGAAATCCGTTGATTTGAAGAAGGGTAACCGTGTCTCGCTGGTCGAATTGTTTACCGGAGCTTCTTGCCCTCCCTGCGTGGCAGCCGATCTGGCAACAGGCGTTATTGAAGCATCGTTCCCTCACTCAAAAGTCATCGTCCTGCGATATCACCAACATATTCCTGCACCTGATCCGCTCACGAATACAGACTCTGAAGCGAGGTTCATCCTTTATAATCATGGCGGCACGCCTTCCACCAATTTAAATGGACAAGTGATTCCCGGAGTAGCGGGAGGAGTAGAACAAGTCGATTCCTCTTACAAACAAATTCTGGAAGCACTCATTCCTACACTCTCTGAAACGACAGATGTGAAAATCGATCTGTCTGCTGTCGCCAGAGACGGCAAACTGGAATTAAAAGCAAATGTAGCTGGTACCGAGAAAATTAAGGAGCCACTGCGACTGGTTGCAGTACTTGCAGAAGATGAACTGCATTATAAGGCTCCTAATGGAATTAATATTCATGACATGATTGTGCGATCAATGCTGAGTGAACCAAATGGTTTTCCAGCCGTTGACGGGAAATTATCTCTAAATAAAACAGTGCCTCTGAATGACTTTAAAGGCCGTCTTACAGATTATTTGTCAGCGTTTGAAGAACGTTCTGGCGCAAATTTCACTGGAGCACCGCTCGGTCTGGAAAAACTCCACCTGGTTGTGTTCGTACAGGGAGAACTTTCCAAGGATGTCTTTCAGGTAGCTTCCGTCCCTGTGTCCGGTTCAATTGTCTACAAAACAGTCAATCCGGAAAAGAAATCAGAAAAACCAAAACCGGTTAAGGCAACAAAACCAACCGTGAAATCAGAGAAACCAGTAGAAAAAACAAAACCTGAAGTAAAATCCGAGGCCAAGCCGAAAGCAAAACCAGAAACAAAAAAAGAGAAAAAGTAGCTTGAAATCAATCTCATTGGTTTTTAACAAATTAACACAGGGCATGGAACAACCATGCCCTGTGTTAAATTCAAGCCACTTTCAGTCAGGAGACTGTTCACTCTTCTTCAGCGAGCGGTGTAGGAACTAAGTTTTCATTCACTCCGCTGCTATTGTTTTTTTTCTGGATCACAGGTTTCCTATGCACTGGCAATTTTGTCGTTCGCGAAGGGCGATACTGGTTAGATCGTTTTCCCATGCGGGTATCTCTCTGATCCATAATCACACGGGCTGCTTCTCGAACTTCTGCGTCGCTTAGTCGACTTAGATTTCCTAAATCTGCCAGGGGTTCCAGAATTTTTGTTGCTTTTGCGACAGTGCTTTCCATCAGAATAATATCTACTAATTCACGTCGCACACCTTTCAAGGAACTGACTTGCTCATTAAGGCGATCCTGCAGGTCGGCGAGTACTTCTAATGTTTCAAGAGCATCAACAACACGTCCGGTCTCTGCCAGCAATTTAGCCTGAATTGTCATCAGCGACTTTAAGTTTGAACCGGCCTCTGCAACATTCATTTTTTCATCGATCAGAGTCTCTTGCAGTGAAACCAGTTGTTCTGCACTTTTTTGTGCAGCGGCAATTGGCTTTGTTTGTGTCACCAGATTATTTTGAAGTGCAATCATCTTTTGACTGTTTTCACGAGCGACATCTAATTGTTGCGACTGGTCAACAATCTGTTTTTTGAATTGAAGAAACTCATTAAAAGCAGCCATTGCATCTTTGATGCCGTTTGATTGACCCAGCGCCATTTTTTGCACTTTGATCATTTCGCCTAATGTGGAAAATGTTGATTTTAGCTGCGTTTTTTGAGAAGCCAACTGGTCCTGCATCGCCAGCATTTCATCTAATGCAGCATGGGCGCTCGAAGTCAAACTCTCTTGCTGGATCACACGATTCTGAAAGGCATTAATCTTTTGATAGGAAGCCAAAGCCGATTCTGTTTGCTCAGCTTCTTGTTTAAGCAAAATCCGCAGATCTCGAATCTCTGCGACAGTGGCTTGGGCTTCGGTCAGTTGCCTGGCCTGAGAATTTAAGACTGATAACAAGTTGTTGACCTGCCAGGCACTCGTCTTTGCCCCAACGAGTTTATCCATGTCCTGCTGGACAACAACTAACTCTGTCTGCAAACGCCCGATTTGACTCAACATCGGCCGTGCGACCATGAAATACATGCTCAACAAGCCAACAGTGACACCAGCGGCCATCATGGCCCAGATGTTCTGGATACTCGATAAGCGGACTTTAGTATCCAATCGATATTGTCGTTCGCCTGAACTTCTCAAGGCTCTATCTCCCAGCGCTCATGATTTTACTTGGACTTAAAAATGGTACATCCTGTAGACTTTAACCATGCATCCTTGCAAATCCATTTATGCTGTATTACCCAATATCGCCATTTTCACCTGCTGGGCTTCTCTATTATTTGACAAAAGCGAGACCATTTGAAAAATTACCCCTGAAAAACAAGCAACCCTTAAACCCTGAAATGAATAAAATTGATCACAACTTGTTTCATAGCAATGACAATGTCAGTTCATAATCGTAACATTGCTCCTTAACCTGAGTTCTCTGCCTAAGTAGGAATAATTGATGCTGGATATTCAAATCGATCAAGCAACACTGGAAGATTGTAACGCTATTGCGGAATTTAACATTCGACTGGCGGAGGAGACGGAATCCAAATCTCTGGATGCGGAACTGGTTCGAACGGGAGTCATTGAGTCTCTCGGCGATGCGCGTGGTTGCCAGTATTATGTGGCCCGCCACCAGGAAAATATCATTGGTCAATTGATGTTTACGCGCGAATGGAGTGATTGGAGGAACGGCGAATTCTGGTGGTTCCAAAGTGTATACGTTCATCCTGACTATCGACGGCAGGGCGTTTTTCAGCAACTGTCTGAGCACATCCAAAAACTGGCACAATCAAATCCAGATGTGGTCGGGCTCAGACTTTATGTGGAAGAAGAAAATGAACGTGCCCAGTCAACTTACCGTCAGTTGGGTTTTAACTTTCCTGGATATCATGTCATGGAAAAAATGCTGGAACGTTGACTCTTTCATCCCGTTAGTGATATACCAACCAGAGACTATTTGTTTACACAGACTGCCGCTGACAACATTCCAAATGAATCCCAGGAACTGAATCCATGCCTGAATCAAATCGAGATACCAGTGAAGTTCTCCTGCATAAACATACCAGACGGGAGTTTCGTGAAAGAATGCAATCCGGAGAATTAAAAGCCTGCATTATTCCTGTCGCAGCCACAGAACAGCATCTGGAACATCTGGCGATGGAACATGACTGGCGCAGCGTTATGCTGGTAGCAACAGAAGCTGCCAAACAGCTTGCTCCCCAAGTCATTGTAGCCCCTTCAATGAATATAGGGATCAGTGAACATCACATGCGGCATCCGGGCACACTCTCGGCAATGCCCGGCGGTTGGCTCAGTGTATTATTTGACACCATTCGCAGTATGCACCATGCTGGTTTTGACAATATTCTTGTGCTAAATGGACATGGAGGCAACATGGCTCCTTGCCTGGGAATGTGGGGACAGTTCCAACAGCGTCTTGAAATCAACTTGCACTTTGAATCTTACTGGAATCTGTTACCAGAGGAAGTTGCCTTCGCAAATTTAAAAACAAAACGATTCCCAGGACACGCTCAGGAATTTGAGACGGCTTTTGCCTTGGCAGCATTTCCAGAAAATGTCCGCCACGATGCAATGCAGGAACAGACAGATCAGGAACCGATGGAAGCCACTGCGGAAGCTGGTCAGATTATGATTGACGAAATTGTCAAACAGGTTTCTCAATACATCTCGGGCATGATCGACGGAACCAATATTGCAGAGATTCCACCTTTTCATTCCTGAAAAATAAAAAGATGAACGATGGGTTCTGATCTCTATTTCGCAGGTTGACAATGTGCCAGCGCCAATAGTGCATAGGCAGTTGCCAAATTGGGATCTGCTTCATACCAGCGTTCTGCTTTGTTTGTCCAACTGCCGTTCTCCTGTTGAAGTCCAGCCAAATGGTTGATCAGTTCCGCGCGCCAGTTATGGATCTCACCTTTCGCATCCTTAAACTCCTTTACCTGCATGGTGTCTAACGCTTTGGCAAAGGTATGAAAATAGTAGTAGAGCCCCATCTGACCCATTCCGGGATTTTCCTTTAAGGAATAATGACGACGAATCCACTCATTTGCAGCTTTGACCCGTTTATCATTCTTATCCACACCTGCGTAGATCATACTTTTCAGGCCAGCATATGTCATACTGCCATAAGACCGAAGTCCACCATCGGGAGTATTACCTGCCTGTGAGGTTCCCCCCGCAGCAGGTGTATAATAAAAACCGCCATCGTTGATTTTGGATGAAAAGGGAGTTGTGTTAAATTCTGATTCGAGATTTTGTGTACGGGACACAAAGACCAGTGCTTTCTGAATCGCTGGATCATCTGATTTCACACCTGCTTTTCGCAAAGCTTCAATCAGATATTGTGTGTTTGAAAGATCGGGACGCTGATGTTTTCCATAACCGGCTCCACCAAAGGACGTATCAGAGGACTCCAGTCCCTCTCCTTCATCCCATTGCAAACCACGCAAAAACTTTTCTGCATTCTTGATAATGGAAGTATATTGTCCTCCCTGATTGGCTGAGCTAAAGGCCATTATCGAAATGCAAGTTTCATAATTACGATGATTACTTTTTGTATAATAGATTCCACCATCCTTCTGGACATATCCTTCCAGACGCTTGAGTGCTTTGGCAACAACAGGGTCACCGGCGGGAACTCCACTTTCTAATAGAGCTGTTGTGATCAATGCACTGATTCCCGGCACGGTTTCTGTCGTCCACAGTCCATTATCTAATTGACTGTTCTTGAGAAAATTGATTCCCTGCATTTGTGTTTTTTTCAAAGTCAACAAGTCAACTTCGATCACTTCAGGTTCGGCAGCGGTTGCCATCAAGCAAATGCTTGACAGAATCATTAAACAGACCAGGGAGATATTCAGCGTTCGTTGATCGGCTCGCATCAGATAATCCTCAATTTCAATTCACTCTGTTCTTAATTCAGCTAAAAATAGCATCCACGAATTCTGGAATATTGGTGGCAGAACTCAAAGGATCATCTTATGCTATTTTGCATAAGAAACGGTGGCTATCGGTCTGAATGACACATCATTGGTTTTCCGGTGGGCGTAATTCAATTATATCCTGTCATACGACTATTAGAAAATGATGAATTAGAGATTTTATAAATTTTGAGGTGAGTATAGATACAAAATTAGTAATTGGTTTATAATAAACGGTATCAATGTCAGCATTCTAAGTGCTTTATGCCTCGAACCTTTCCTTTATCTGCCAGAGTCTGTGTTTCATGATATCAACCACCATCGGTGAGACAAACACGACTCCAGCAGTTATTTCTCCGCCGGAAAACTCTAACCGGCGCGAAGTCCTTGGCCTGGAGATGCTGATTGAGACTCCGGAAAATGTTATTTTGACGTACCAGCTTGCCGGTCCGGCAAAGAGATATCTCGCCTATATTATTGATCTGGCTATTCGTGTGGCACTTACGTTAGGCATGATGATTGTCGTTCCGATGCTGGGTTTCGTCTTGCCGGGAACCGCAATGGGAGTCCTGCTCGTCTTGATGTTCTTAAACACCTGGGGCTACTACACGATTTCAGAAGGGTTTTTCAAAGGACAATCCATTGGTAAACATATCTGTGGCATACGAGTGATTCGTGACGGCGGATATCCCATTACTTTCTGGCCTGCACTACTAAGAAACCTCGTGCGAAATGCAGATGCGATCATTTTTTATGGTGTTGGTATCACAAGTATGTTACTTACACGTCGCTTCCAAAGGCTGGGTGATCTGGTGGCGGGAACGGTCGTTATTCAGGAACGGACTCTATCCCTACCGAGGAAGCCTGTCATTCTCGATAAAATTCAACCTTTAAATAAAAATGAAATTGGTAGTTTTTTACCACGCGATGAAGTCCTCTCACTGATCGACGAGTTTATTGGTCGCAGGCATGTACTCACTTATGATCGCGGACATGCCCTGGCTGCGGTTTTAGCCAACAATCTTGCGGAGCGATTGAATTACTCGGGTGATCCCAAAAAGTTAACGCAATACCCGATGGCGTTTCTGGCTGCAGTCTACAAAACATTCAGCTTTTCCCAGCAGGAGGAAGAACAGGAGTTCGTCTCTGCTTATCATCTCCGAAATCAAACTGCGGAGGTGAACCTTGAATAAACACAAATTTATTGAACAACGGCGACCACACTGGAAACAGTTTGAAGAAACTCTCAGGAATGGTTCAAGATCTTCGCTCTCTAAACTTCCCGCAGAAGATATTTCGAATTTTTCTCAACAACTACGCGAGGTTTCACATGATTTAGCTACGATACGATCGCGCGGGTGGGGTCATGATTTGATATCGTATTTAAATGATCTTGTCGCTCGTGGACATAATCTGTTTTATAGTGCTCCTCCTACTAATTTTGCTGGTTTCTACCGTTATCTGGCGATTGATTTCCCCCGTCTATTCCGTGCCAACTTCGGTTATTTTCTGACAGCCTGTCTCTTATTTTTTCTGCCGCTGGGAATCAGCTGGTATGTTGTTCAAAACAATCCCAGTCTGGCTAATCGAGTCATACCCGAAGAACTCATGGCTAGGTTTGATACTATGTATGGAGAAGAGAGTCCACTCAACTCAGTTGAGGAAAAAACCGATGATCAAGAAGAAACAGACTCGTCCGAGGACACCAGCTTCGGAAGCTTTGGTGATCAACGGGCAACGATGGCTGGTTTTTACATTAACAACAATGTGGGAATCGCATTGAAGTGTTTTGCATTAGGAATTCTGTTGGGAATTGGTACTGTTTACACTCTGTTATTCAATGGCATCTTTCTGGGTGCTGTATCTGGATATATTGTCAGCCAGGGCAACGGAGATCGATTTTTAAGCTTTGTCATTTCGCATGGCTCTTTTGAATTGACGGCGATTGCCGTAGCAGGAGGCGCCGGTCTCATGCTGGGTAATGCCCTGATTCATCCCGGTCAGAGAAAACGGTTCGAGTCATTGCAGGTTCGCGGACTCGAAGCGGTTCAGATTGCCGGGGGTGCCGCCGTCATGCTGGTCGTGGCTGCGTTTATAGAAGCATTCTGGTCCCCGTCTGACATTCCGAATCTCGTAAAATACGTCGTGGGAAGCGGACTCTGGTTGCTGGTCTTTTTATATCTGGGATTAGCGGGACTGCAATCTGATTCCCGGCTGGTGTCAGTGAGAAACAGGGAACGAACCAGATCTCATGAAACGGACCATAGTGGGAAACGGCAACGATGAGATTTGATCATGTCAATATTGCCTTTGTTCCTCGTAATTCAGCCAATTGTCTGGATTTGGCGATTATGTTTTATGGTCGCTTTCTGATCCCCATTCTCAAGCTCTGGTCTCTGTTTGCCATTCCCGCTTGCGCGCTGGTCTATCTGCTCAGCTACTATTTTCTGGTAGATCTCAGAGTCGCAATCACAATCGCTTATTTTACAACATCACCTTTGGGAGTTTTGCTTACCTGGAATACAGCATTATACACTTTTGGAAATTCAAAGGGGTTCCCAAGTTTGAAGCGCCAATTGAATACACGATTGATTCTGTTGATGATTCGTTGTCTGTTTGACAGAACTGTTTTATTTCTCGGGCCCGCATTAATTTTATTCTCCGGAAATGTTTTCATCATACTGGGTTTCATTTCTCTTTTGTTTCCGGGAATCTGGTTGGCATTACGGAACGGATTTCGAGTGGAACAGTCTTCACTCCGTTATGCCGGAATCGCTTCACCACAGGGAACCTCCCACGATCATCGTACGAAAGATTTAATTTCACATGATTTTGGGACACTATTTTTTCGAGGTGCCATGACCTTTTTTTTCTGCTATCTAATGACTTTCGTACTCTTTATCACCTTTGATTATCTTTCCTACACGTTGCTGGAATATCCAATATTAATGGGCCAAATCCCTTATGTTTTCGATTCTGAATCGATAGACCAGTCCCTGACTAATATCATACTCCTGATGACATCAGACCCAAGAGTACTAACATTTTTGACAGGTTTCATCTTACTTGTCTATCCCATTGGTCGAATCGCGTGGTTCTTTACTTACATCGATCTACGGGTTCGTCTTGATTGCTGGGACATGGAACTACGTATGGCGGAACTTTCGCAAAAACTGAATCCTGGGGAGGCAACATAATGACGTGTTACTTCCAACAAGGTGTGATTCATAAAATAAGATCCATACTGATTGTGACAGCCAGCCTGTCCCTGCTGACAACGACCGCTTTTTCACAGCCTACAAAGAACGCTCCATTCGATATTGATTCGCCTGATCGGGCAATGATTGAACAGGATACAAAAGAAATTCTCAAACGTCCTGAATTTCGCCATCTGACGCGAGAACGACAGATAACCACTGATTCACCATTTGACCTCGAAGAACTCATCAAGGAAGAACCAGAAACAAACACCGCCAGCAGTGGTTCCTTCATAGCTGACTTTGCCGGATCTATCATCATGTTATTTTCCTATTTTGGCATTATCTGTGCCTGCGGATTAATAGTCTATCTGCTTTATCGGTCTCTAACTGGCTTCAGGTTCTCAGACAAAATAAAAGACAAGTCACCTCCAGATCAATTACAGGGCGAATTGACATTGGAAGAGATTATTTCTCCTGCTGAAAGCGAGGCATCAACATATCTGCAGAGAGCAAAAAAGTTAGCCCAGACCGGGGACTACCACAATGCCATCATTCAGTTGTTATATGGATCAATGAGTTTTATTGAACGATCGGGCTGGATTCGCTTTCGCAAAGGATTAACGTATCGGGATTACCTCCGCGCAACGCGACCTCATGGTTTGCCCAGTGATTCATTTCGTCAGATGATCCGAACTTATGAACCCCTGGGGTTTGGCCGTCGGGAAGCCACCAGAGAACATTTTGAAAGTACACTTAGTCATTATGAAGCAGCCTTCCAGAAAAAAGCGTGAACGCAGGAACGCCGGCTGGATCTGGCTGATGTTCCTCTGTGCCTTACTCTCTCTCCACCTCTGGTTTCCAGAGTTTGGTACGGGAGCATTCAACGATTCCTATAGTTCTTCTGCCGGTGGAAAAAAAGCGTTCTATCTGTTGATGGATTATGAATCAGTTGGCGCAGAACGGAATCGTGTTCCCTTAACAATCGCAATTTCTTCTCTGGACTATGAGGATTCTCTCTGTCTCCTGGGGCCGGCCAGATACCCGAGTCCGTTGGAGTGGTCTTCGCTGCTTGGATGGGTAAAAGAGGGAGGGCATCTGATCGTTTCTGCGAACCACGAACACCCGGAATTCAAAATTGAACCATTAAATATCAGCGTGAGTTATCTCGATGAAACGGAACGTGAAAACATACCAATTGCTGAGCCAAACTCAGAAATAAAAGAAGAGAGTTCTCTCTCATTATCATTAAAAAAAGAACATAGCCTGCTAGAAGGCAAGGCTACAACAGTCTTTCCTGACACCCCTTCCATCGTCTGGAAAACCAACGCCCAGGTGAAATCGAAAACCGGACAAACACTTATTTCGTTAGGAGAGACGAAACAGGCAGTGCGAATGAAACACGGCTTTGGGGAAATTATTGTTGCTGCTTCATCTGAGATATTTTCCAATCAATCTATGGTTGATGGTGGAAGTGTTCCCGCGTATCGACTGATTGAATCGGTGGGCGAAGCTGATTATGTTGTCATTGATGAATCGTTGAATGCATCGGGCACTTCAAAAGTAGTGGCATTGTTAATTGACCCTACCTTTCGACCTTTGACCATCCAACTATTGATCACACTGTTAGTCTTTGGCTGGTGGCATAGTGTTCGGTTTGGTCCGATTCTTTCGTCTCATATTCTTCCGCGGCACAACATTGTTTCGCACACTGACAATGTTGGGAACTTACACTATAAAAACGGTAATGGTCGTGCATTACTCTATGCTTATGTCAAACAGTTATTCACGGAATTAAATCTCAGACGCTTTCAGGGAGAAGAACACAGGGTGATTGATCCCATCGCCCGGCGATTGAAAGAGGATCCTCAAAAAGTGAAGTCTTTTCTGAAACAGGCGGCGAAACTCTCGAAATCGGAAAAAGTAAGTCGTCAACAATTAGGTGATTTGATTCGTAAATTGTCAAAAATTCGTCAAGCAGCCCAACCTGGCAGCTCCAGAATTAAGTAACGAAAGCATTTCAGTGCTCACATATTTTTCAATTGCCAAAGTCGGAGACATTCCAGAAGGGGAAGGCCGCGCATTCCAGGTAGAAGGACAGATGGTTGCCGTCTTCCTTAGAGAGGGTGCTTACACAGCCATCAATGACTTCTGCCCGCATCAGGGGGCACCGCTTTCTACGGGATACGTCGATGATGAGGGCGCGGTCACCTGCCCTTGGCATGCCTGGCGATTCTGTATCAAAGAAGGAACCTGGCTCGATAATCCCCGATCCAAACTACAGGTTCCCGTGTACCCGATTCGTATTGAAGGTGATGAGATCCAAGTGGGACTGGAACTCCCTTCCGAAGAATCAGAGGCCCGGGAAACTCAGAGTTGAAATGAGTCTCCTGGCTCCAATACGACGGGTTCAGCTGATGTCTGGTTTCGAATTTGATCAGCCCACGCGGCTGCATCCTGTTCAATCAGAGGCCAGGTATTATAGTGCATGGGCATCACTCGTTTCGGGGCGATCATTTTGGTTGCTTTAATCGAGTCATCAGGCCCCATTGTAAAATTATCACCAATGGGCAGGATCGCGAGATCCACACCTTCCTCACCGATCAGTCTCATATCGGAAAACAGACCAGTATCTGCAGCAAAATAAATTGTTCCCTCTTCTAATTTCAGCAGAATTCCACAAGGACTGCCTCCATTGCTTCCGTCGGGAAGCATTGAACCGTGATGCGCAATTGTGAGTTTCACCGTTCCAAAATCGTATTTGTGTGCGCCGCCTATGTGCTGCGGATGTACATTTTCCACACCCTGCTTTCCCATCCACTCAATGATTTCATAATTCGCAATCACCAGCGCATGGGTCCGCTTCGCAATTTCGACTGTATCTCCGACATGATCGCCATGTCCATGACTGACGATAATTGCATCAGCTGTCGCCTCGCTCGCCGAAATCGATGCACTTGGATTCCCTGTAAAAAAGGGATCCAGGAGAATTGTTTTACCGGCGGATTCAATTTGAAAGGTGGAATGTCCCAACCAGGTAATTTTCGTTCCCATGTTTGCCTCTGAGGGTGAGAGAAGAAGTTGACTCAAGTTACACATCTGCAAGATACAACAGATCGTCAATCAATTTCAAGCAGTTTGCTTCACATATCGATAAGCAAAACAGATTACGCCGCTGACAAAACAAACCATCGCGAAAGCCGCAATCCCTCCACTCAGTAATAACCAGCCGGCCAGACCGATGAAAGTCAAAAGAGCCCCCAACCCTTTTTGAGCTGATGCAGATTGAGGACAACGGGACACATACCAGACTAACCCGATTAAGATCAGGCTCCAAAATAAAGTCCAGAGCACGGCGGAACCCATCTCATACGTATTCTCAGATCGCACATTCAAGGCCAGCTTCGGTTGGCCGTTAATTTTCGAGAATACGAGTTTGTGACCTTTCAAGGGAACGTCAAACTTGAGCGAAATTCCCCCCGCCTGAGTCCAGGCCGTTTGCTGGTCACCTCTTCCATTTCCAACATCAACTGTGAAGTGATCAACCGGTTGTGGTAATTTGGTCGAGTCTAAATTGCGAATTGTATGTGACTTAAGCGAAGCAGGCCCACCAAGCGGCAGATTTGGTACTCCTTCCACATCATTCAACTGATTCCATACATTGTTTTTACCTTGTATCGCCTGATTCCTGGCTTCTCGTTTCTCAAATTGTGCTTTCCACTTACGTGTAACTTCCAATGGAGAATTTGCATTGGGATCTTTTCCCAATCTCTGTTTTTCATTGAGGCCGAATGACGAATTATTTGGCATTTGACCTAGTTGTTGAGTACTCAAATTAGATCGAATCTGCTCATTTGCATTCAGTAAGCTTTGCTGCCTTCTGAGAGCACGGCCGTCAGCCGATTGGGATTTGCCTCCCTTTTGTTTTTTCGCATCTGATTTGTCTTTTCCTGGTGAATAAAAGAAGCCTTTCAGTTGAGATTTGGAATCTGTGATTTCGTGTGGAAGTCCTGGTTTTCCCAATAGCGTTCCTTTAGAAACTTGCGAAGGCATATTCTGTTTCGTTTGAAGACGAGGTCGATTATTTGCATTGTACAGGTCCGTATTATTTCCGATGACTAACTGATTAAACGTTTCTTCCGAATCAAAGTCAGTCTGCCCATTATTATCTTTTGAAATTTTGAGTATTTTTTTCCGTTGTACCTGCCGTTGCTGCTCCTTCAATTGGATTTCACTGATCTGCTGCTTAATCTGATTGCCTTCCCGTCTATTAGTCGGGTTCGCAGCTCGTTCCAGTTTCTGTTCCAACTGCTTGAAGTTTTTCACAACCAGAGCGCGAACACGATCACTTTTAGTTCCATTGTAAACCGAGTATAAGTTGTTCACATCGTTGCTCAGGTTGGAGATGCTCAACCCCTCATCGTCAATACTTTCAACGGGAGTCATATTCGTCCGCGGATCATCGAGTAGTGCTGTCGCAGAATAATCGTTGGGAACATAAACGGTCCACTTTGTCTGAGCAACTGGAATTCCATAATCGGCATCTTCAGCAGGAATGACTATCTGCGGAGGCTGTAAATCGATTGCTTCTGCTGACCAACGGAATGCCCCTTTGGGTAAGGAAGATGCCAGGCGACCTGCCAATATCAAATTCACTGAAAACGAGAGATCTGCTGCACTCCCTTTGGGTAATGCAATCAGGTAAACGACCTCGTTTTTATTCTTAAGCTTTGCATCATCTTTTAACACGACGGGAGCCGTGGGTACATCTTTTACGAAAGCACTTAATACCTGAGTATTTTCTGGAAGTCGAACTGCCAGAAATTGTCGTGAACGATTTCGTATTCGATAGTCTGCATGTGTTTTCCAACTACCATCATTCGCCAGAACCGTCGTCAATTCTGCCAGGTTTACGGCAGCGGCTGCTCCCTGATCGGCCTGAAACTGTTGAATCTGATAAGTTGGCGGTTTGCCATTCCGAATGATACGTGCCAATTCCATTGCCTGATTTGCCAATGAATCATTAATTTTCAAAGGCATTTCCTGGCGATCTATGCTTGCGATATTTTCCGGATTCATCAAAGAAAGGCGAGCCCATGAATGATTTACAAGCATCAGAAAGTGTTGTTGAATTTCTAATTCAGTAGTCTGTGGATCAACTTTTCCACTGGTATCCATGACTCGCACTTGTGGAATCTCGATCTGACCGGAAATTGGCGGGGACAGAGTCGATTCAGCAGTGATGAAGTAAGAACCTTCGACGGAATCCTGCAGAGAAACAGTCCATTGCACAACAGTTCCACCAATCACTCGTTTATCCACTTGACGAATCGATTCTCCACGAAAATCAAGATGCTCGCCTAACCAGGCAGGTGTCGTAAATGAGAATTTGTCTGTCGCAGCCCCCTGAATGGACCAGCGAATTCCCACGGTATGACTTACAGAAACATTTCCAACGGTTGTCATCACCAGCGAGTTGGCTGTAATTACAGGCTGTGCCGGAGAAAGATCCAGTTTTATCCACTCAGGCAATTCGGCCGACGAGCGGAATGCAAACTGAGGTAATCGAGATTGCTGTCCTTTTAACTCGGCAGACAGATCATCAGCCGAAATCGCGCGCCAATCTTTTAATTCCGGTGCACGAGCTACCAGAGATTCATCACACCAGATAGCAAGATCACTTCGAACGGAAGAAACTCCCAACGGTGTAGGCATCATCACTTCTGCTTCGCGCTGGTTCCCTTCGCGAGGAATCACACCATCAAAAACAACTTCGACCTGATTTGTTTTCAACTCCTTAAATTCAAACACCAGCACCCGCATATCGTCGGCGTTCTGTTCAATAACATACCAGTCATCAAGGCCTGCAGCGTTCACGTTCAAAACCAGATAAGTTTCGGGAAGTTCCACCACAAATGTGGACTCTGGAATTCCCTTGAGTTGATAACGCACCCTGCTGGAAAGGCTCATTTTCCGCGGCAAAACTAAAATAGCATGTTCGGCAATCGCCTGTTTTTCCGCCTGTCTTCTGGTCACAAGAAACCGAAGCGTCAGAGGTCGTCGGGAATAACGGTATGCCCATTGTGGACTTAGAGTTTGTCCAGCATTTTTTAGTAAGGGAGAAGACGTTTGTGGATTCAGAAATTGTCGCGAATCAATCTGAATCGCTCCCACGATCTCTTCTGGTCGCACTTGAAACTGTGAGGCCGAATAGACACCAACGGTACCTGTTTCATTCGTGATATTTTCAGGTACGATTTCAGGCAGGCCAACGGAACGGGCTTGCTTACCAATCGACAACGGTTGAAAGGCGACGACATTGACCTGAGTAGTATCTTTCACATCACGTCTTAAGAAAATCTTGATGCGACGTGCTTCGCCGGTTCCTACTATTTCCCAGCCACCGACATCCGGACCACTAACCGATTGAATACGTAACTCTTCGGATATTTTCAAATCTGCCTGATTAATTTCCCCTTGTCGGATACGGTATTGATGTTCGCTCTGCAGCTTCATACCCGCATCTTGAATGATCGCCGCCAGTGTTGATTTACATTGCACGACTCCCTGAATGGCACCTCGGGCTTCTGCCGGTCGCCAGGCAATTTGGATATCGCCTCCCTGATCGATGGGAAGTTCCAGAACTGCTTTCTCTGAAACCATCTTTTTGCGATAAGAGGCTCTGGTGCCTGTCACACTGATTTGCGACTTGGGATCAGGCAATTCCAGAGTCAGTCGGCCACTGGCTACCGCTAACAGATCAATGTGAAAACTACCTGCGATTCCCGTCTGTTGTGCAGGAAGATCGAATTCCAGATCTAGCAGATGCAAACCTGGTTTGGCTATGACGATGGAATAAAAATGTTCTGCGACTGATTTTTTTGCGCTGAGCTTATGCTGTGGATAGTTTAGCAGCGTTGCGGTCTTCCCGTCCAGGAGTGCGCTGCTCATGGCGACTTGTCCTAATGGTAATGGTAGAGTGACAGGCTGATTGCCAACCGTGTGAATCACCAGACGTCCCTTGACATGCACAACTGCCTGACCTGGTGCTGCCCCCGGCTCTATTTTGGCAGCATAAAGTGCCTGGCTGATGGCACCTACTGAGGTGACTGCCTGATTCACTGGCTGCTCAGGGTTTGCCGCATTCCAGAGTTTCGTAAATTCTTCTCGTGACAGAAAAATCCGCTGCGAACTTAAAGGGTCAGTGCCTGCTTCATAGGGTACCACCAGATCCTGAGGCAACCGGGGCTCAATCGTTGGCTTCTTTTGAGCAAAAACAGACGCTGATTCAAATAATAAACTACTCAGTATGATCAATGACACAACCGTTGCTTTTTTATTATTCGACGAGGGAAGTAATGCTTTGATCTCTGAACTCAGTTTGCGGATAATCCATTCCCCTATCCAGAAACCAGCTGCCAGCACAGAACCCCAAAAGATGCCATCCAGTATTGTCTGATACTTGACAGGAATTAGTGCACTGCAAGCGAATGGCAACAGCAGACCGATGAGAACCAAAGTCAGTTTTCTTAAACAGGAAATTCCCCGCATAAGCCAGGACAACCAGAATACAGCTGCTATGACTGCCACGAAGATTCTCTGACTCTTCTGTTTCTCCTGGAGAGAGACAGCCAGCGCCAACGGTTTTTCTTGAGGTTCTCCATAATATTGAAAAGACAGCGAGCGGAAACCATCTGGTTCCGGTAAAGGAGCCACGACTGATAATCGTCCGCCTAATGCTTTTGCCGGACGTGCTTCAGCTGGTTTTCCAGTTCCTTCTTTTTTGGCAGACTCTCCGGCTTGAATCGCGGGAAGGCCGTTCTGTCGCTGTCCTCCAAGCCCTCCACCAAACCCCCCTTGTGTTCCACGAGAAAATGTCTGGCCACCTTCGATTCGCCTCTTAGATCCTGTGATCAGTTTTTTATTTTCCAGATCCTCTGGGTTCACGAGCAAAGGCGAACTTTGAGGCTTTTTACCCATACCCAGTTGAGTTCTTCCAAACCCAGATGCTGATGTAGGGTTACTACTCGCTAATGGTTGAGACGTCGCTGGAGCGGCCATTTCCTCTTGAACATCTAAGTCAAATTCGACCTTTGATCCACCAGTAAAATTAGTATCGTCTGAACTTCCTTGCGTGAATTGAATCCGCCCTGGGGAACGCCTGGCAGCTTCACGGGATTGTTGGACTGCGGGCAACATTAATGCGATTAGCACGGCCATAAAACAAAAACCGCCGATCAAGGAAGCCGCGCCGGTAAATCCTCCTCTACGAAACGCGTACGTACAAATCAATAGCACAATCGACACAAAGAAGAGAACAAAGGCTCTACCCAGAATATCTCTCGTTGAAAGAAGGGAAACCTGTTGACGAATCGTTTCAATCATTCCGAAATGGGTCAATGGTTGATCTGGTACGAAATCTCCTGTGCTCTCCGAAATATATATTTCATCCGGATACAGAATGGACCATGATTGATTTAGAATCTTTAAGGGTTGGATCAATCCCGTTCCATCGACGACAGCAACCTGTGGGGGGCTTTGTGAAAATTGTCGTGTTTTATGTACCGGCGCCCGGTTTGCATCATACAACAGTTTCAAAGTGTGAGTGCCGTCAGCTCGACTGTCCGCAGAAACGGGAACTATGAAAGCCTGACCTGTATCACGAACTTCAACCGGTTTCTCATTCACAAGAGCAGATAATAATTGAGACTGATCTGGTAAAATGACCCGTAGAGATTGAATGCCCACCGCAGAAAAAACCAGGAGTGCCTCGTTTTGAACTTCACCTGCATTTCCTAATACACTTTTCAGGATAAGTTGATGAGCAATTGCGGTCGGCACGGCTGTCTGATCAAAACGGGTTTCCTCAGCCTGAATTTCGTGCCCGACTCCGACATACCTGTAAGCGGCTACGATTCGTTCCCGTGGCTGATACGACACAGGATGTTGTAATTCGGCCGCGTCAATCGATGTCAGCGACTGACCTCGCAAGCCAGTCGCTTGAATTTTTAATCGCTGATCTCCCTCGGCTTCAAACGCGACTTCACCATATTGCCGATCTGCAGACATAATCTGCAGTTGAGGAATTTTCACGATCTCCCCCACCTTCCGCGACTGTTCTACCGTCACTGCCAGAATCTGTTTCCCACTTAATCGTCGATCCATTTTCAACGTCCAGACGCGAACTCCATTTTTTGGTTCATCGGCGACTTGCTCGATAATTTTGCCCGACGTCTTTATCAGTCGAAATTGTAGATCTGTTCCCGCGCTTTCAGGAAGTGCCACCATTAATGTACGATAACTTCCTCGCTCCACATTCAGTGTCGCTTCGAAATGAGAAAACAGAGTCGTCTGATCCAGCCTGACATATTGTAAATGGTGTGCAGCTAATTGAAGTGGCTTTCGAGAGACAGACATACTGCCCGCATAGTTATCGTCCTGATACTGGTACCCGAAGCGCATCCTGGGAAGCTGTTCCTGTATCGGTTCCAGATTCGTCAGCCCACTGGGAATCAGATCCCAGTCGCTATTGGCATTTATGACAATCGAACCTTCCAGAATTTTTGCCTGAGGTAATTCAATTTCAGGAAGTTTCAGCAACTGACTGTCCGCTTCCGGAGGCCAGTTTTCCAGGTCACGATGGGCTAGCACCATTACTTTGGCTTCCGTATTTGCGGAGAGCGCTTTGGGAAAGGTGAGTCGTATGAATTTACTGCCGGCTTCTCGAGAAGATTCTTTCCAATCGATATTTTTGTTTTCTAGAGTTGCTCCCAATATCGTCCATTCGGCTGGAATCTTCATTTGAAATTCGAACAGAGGTGCGAACAGACTTTCTACCGTTGTGACCAATCGTAAATCCATACCCTGCTCATTGATCTCAACAACAGTGGAAGCAGCCATCTGCACTTCAGACCGTTTTTCCTGCGTAATCAGAGTGATTCTGAATTTTGGTTGCCAGAAATCATAATTCAGTCCGGGATTCACTGCAGTGCGAACGGGCGTGCCTTTGTGTTTTGGATTCTTTTCTAGAACCTGTCGTCTAACACCTTCGGCCTGCTCCACCTGTAAACGAACGCCTAAAGGATAGCGAATTAATACAGATCCCACGTGGGAATTTACTTTTTCAATGTAGAGATCGGGGACTTTCCAGGCTTGATCCGTTTCTGTTGTCATCACACCACGACAGAGAATTTTTCGCTCACCTTCAATGGGTTGACGATAATTCAAAGTAATCTCAGTTCGACGTCGATCTTTCATACTGTCGTTTAAGACCCAGGATTCCAGACCCGTTGATTCCACACTGACAATTTCCAGAGATTGAGGAACACTGAGTACAATTTGATCCAGAGACTGACCGTAGATATTTAGAGCCGACTGTGCCTGCCAGGCAACTTTTCCCGGACTCACCGAAACACCGATCGCACTTCGGGCAAACACCAGCGAATCATTTGATTGTTGACGAGCCTGCTCTGTCATTTTCAAACTCACCTGACCTTCGCCGCCAATAGGAAATTCGTAGACTCTTTTTTTATCAGCGGGAGCAGACAAACTTACCTTTAAATCATTGACGATGAGGTGCTGGTTTGAAGGAATTTCTATCTTGAAGTGACTGGCAATACGAGGCAGGAGTTGAAACTGGGCAACCTGATCGCTGCCTACGGTATTCAGTGGTGCTGACAATTTTAACACAAGTTGATGTTCGCCTGGATGCTGACTAAACAACTGCAACATGGTCGTTTTCCCTGTCGAGCGTGCAATCATCGCTGGTTTTTGATCCAAGGTTACCGCTTCAACCGCTAACCCATTTAAAGGCAGGTTGATCATTGACAGCTTCTGTTTAAATTGTCGGAACGAAATCGTTGCTTCAATTAATATCTGACGATCCGAACTTACTGCCCGATACGTCGCAGCATGGAGGATGATATTGGACTGTGGTATCTCAACACCGCCGGAATTCACCATGGCCTGTTTTTTTAATGATTCATATTGTGCCCGCGGTAGCAACACTCCACTGCGATCACGGTTTATTAAGGCGTCCAACTGATCTATTGGAATATAAACGGCAGTTTTAGGCCATTTTTTTGATTCGAGATTCGAAGCATTTTTTTTGATCACGGTCTTCTGTGCAGAGACAAGTTGTTGATCAAATGAACCCAGACAGACAATGCAACTTACCAAACACATCAAAAAACTCAGAAAGCCTTTATGATGAAGAAATAGCCGATGCGAATCGGTTGTGATCTGGCAAGATTTTTTCGTATTCAGAATCATGGCGAACCTCATAGAAGTTTGTCGCTCACTATTTGTCTTATTTATTCACACATTAACGATGCTTGTCTTTGGTAAAACAGCATCACAAATTGGCTCTACTCGTTGTCTGATTGATCTTGCAGGAACTCATCAAATACACCCGGTGGAGGAATCACAGCCGTTGATTGACCACTGACATTGATTGCTGGTTTCTGAGATTCAGACAAGATATGCGGCTTGCCTGTTCCAGAACGTTGTCCTGAAAACGCATACAAAATCCATAAAACCAGCAGCGTATATATTCCAAAGCGGGCTGCAAAAATACCATGCAGGATTATGTCAGCGTTGTTTAATGAGACCAGCGCGAGAATAAACACTACAAAAATCAGTGTCGCTATTTTATTGACCCACGATTTTTTTCGCATCACAAAAGCAATCGCGACCAAAGCTAAACTCAGCACCCAGGAAACATTGGAGAGTTTCCACCACGAGACAGCGATTTCACTACTGTCACCTAAACGTGTAAAAGTAAATGCACGGCCTTCAGTGGGAAAGTCGATCAGGGAACCGGCTGAGGCACCAATCCATGAATCAAAGGCATTCCCTGAGACCTTCTTCCCTCCCCGTTTGGGAATGATGCCAGCAAGAGAAGGTGGGTCTGCGAGTTCAAACTCGTCAGAAACACTCACCAGAGCGTACTGCTCTGGAACCCAGATTGCTGACTTTAATTGTTGAACAACCACGTTCTCACCAGTGGTCCCACCAAATCGAGGTAATGGAAGTTTTAAGTTGCCTCCCCATGAATCAGTAATCCGGGGTACGGGTTTCGTGAATAACAGGCTGATCAGAAATGATTGATCTGAAGCCTGATCGCGTGCCACATTAATATAGTAAGTGGACCAACCCGCTTCACTTTGGCCCTGCTCATCTTTTTCCAGAGGAACAGGTTGACCGGCTACAGTAACACTAAGAGGCTCCATGCCTTCCGGCAAAGCCACTTTCAGTTGTTGACGTTCACTTGACTTCATTAAATATCGACAACGATAGGTTGAATGCCCTTCCTTGCTGACTACCACTTCCACTAGTGATTTCAAAATGATCGTTTCTACTACTTCCTGAATTTTGTGTCGTGTGGATGCGAGTTCCAGAGTCACTGGCTGGTTATAGTAACGATAAGCCAGGAAACCTTCCTGAGGTAGATACTTCAACTCTCGAATATCGATCGGATCCAGCAGCTCGTCCAATTGAGATGTTGAAACAGAAAGTGTTTTCGATTTTCTGACGGATATCTCTCCATAAACCCGGGATAACGGAACAGACCTTGATCGCTGTTGATCTTCCGTTTTTTCCAGACCGAGTACTTTCAATGGCTGCAGAATGATTTTCTTCAGAGAAAGTTCTTCTGTGTCATTTTCCTTTGCCATTTTCTTTTCGTTGTCAGCCTTCGCTTCTGCCTTATCACCTTCCTCTTCTTTGTCTTTGTCACCATCGTCTTTGTCATCTTCTTTTTTCACAGGCTTTGGCACTGAAGCTAACATGCCCGGGGTGATGTCATAGCGAACTTCAATCGAATAAGGTCCTTGGACATTCCGTTGCGTGGTAACAGTCCAGATAACCCAACCATCGACGGCCTTTTCGGAACGGCTCTTCTGCTTGATCGACGGAGCTGGTGCTGCAGACAATAATCGAACCTGAATCAAGTCGGCTATAGCTTCAGGTACAGCAAATCGAAAAGTATCAATGCCCGCGTATTGTACCTGGTAATTGACTCTCGTTGTCACTTCTGCAATTTGTTCTTTGACATCGACGCTGGTGGCCACGTCTGCTACGAGTCGTGTTGGCTTGATTCGAATCTGAACCGGAATCGTGACCGGACGGCGATTGTAATCCCAAAGTGAAGCTAACGACATGTTGGAGGCCTGTGACCGCTTTGTATTGGTGGCAGGCTGCGCACCAATCACATCGGGATTGTTTATAATCAGTTCCATTGATTCCGGCGCAAAAACAGCAATTTGGCCGGTTTCCCGTTCGATGTTAGTGGGTTCCAATAATGGAACATTAATTTTTGAATCCTGTTCTCCCTGATTGAAATCCTGATGACCACGAATCTGTAGTTTTAGTTTCCCCTGATACTTTTGCAGTAATGAAATTGTTAACAGCCGTGACTTCTTATCAAAGTTGTATTCTTTCAATCCCGCGACATTGACCGAATCGATTTCAAGTTGAGCAGGGACCTTCAGTTGAAATGAAAATATGCCTGCCCGTTGAATATCATAATCCAGTAAAGCACCCAGTTTTATTTCATCTTCACCAAAAAAACACTCCGTCAGTTGATTCACAAATATACGAGGTTTCAGGGGTTGTACGCTGATTTGCAACTTTGCTGAAGGGCTAAAGAACCGGTAATAGATTGCGTTTGGCCTTTTAATACTTGTAGGCATCCCGCTCGCTTCACTGCGTGTCACCCCTTCGGAACTTGTTACTGAAAACGTCATTGTTTCTCCGGGAACAATGGCAATCTGACCACTTTCCCTGATGACATCAAGTGCATGAATTCCATTCGTGGTTGCGTCAGAGAAACCTAATATTTCAAATGCTTCTTCCGGGATTTCCTTTTCTGTATGCACTTGAATCAGCGCTCCATTTTGTAACTTATTGAGGAACTCCACTGAGATGACTTGCCTGTTCTCTGCTTTCTCTACTTTCCAACTTTTAATTTTTGTATTGGAAGAAGAGAGATCCAGAATACGATCATTAAGAGGAACCGCAATCCGCGCACTCTGCATATCACCTCTGAGAACGTCGTATTTCAATGACGCTTGTGTATGGATCAAACCGTCTCGAATGGAAACCAGAGTGGAGTTTTCGACACTTGACAGTAAATCCATTTCCGGTTTGGTGCTTTCTCGAGGATACCAAAGAACGGAGATTTGATTTGTGGCTCCCAAAGTCGACTTGACCAGGGTTGCGGTTTTCGGTGATTCGATGGGAAGCCTGACTAACTGTGGTGTTATTTTTACTGTCTGTTCCGCTTCCGGGATCGACAATTCCAAAGTCGTGATTCCGACTGTCGGACATTCAAACTGAAAACTGCGGCCTTCAGGAGAATTTTTCACACGCGTTAACAGCTCAATCTGTACCTGATGTTCCCCTTTTTCGGAAAGGAGTAGTGCATAACTTCCATTCCCTGTTCCTCGCAAAAAGACTTTGGACTTCCCAGAAGTTACTTTTCCAATGGCGGCCTTTCCAAATCTTAGCGGAACTTCCACCCAGGGGTCCCCCATCACCTGAATCGTCAGGTTACAGTTGATGCGGACGACATTTTCTTCAATCGTTCCGGTATAAGCTGAATTTGTGACGACGGCTTTTACCGGAAAGTTGAAATTCCCATCGGTATTGATACCAGCCGCTTGAGACCAGAGTTTTAAATATTCCAGATACGGCATGAAGATCGTCGCATCGGACTTGTTGAATACTTCCTTAATATTTTTAAAGGGGACATAAATCAGGCGATCCCAGTCATTCTGTTCTTTCGCAGTTTTTTCCTGATCATTCACTTCAGGCTTACCGGCATCTACCGGTGCCTGCGCCATCGAAAATTGAGTTGCCCCAAGAGCAAGGGAGGCAATGAACGAAAAAAGGAAGAAACGAGGTGTGAATCTCAGATATCGCATATTATCCACCTTTTGTACATTATTCATTACCCTGCCATTTTGTGAGAATAGACAGCAAACAGGGCAATCGCGTAAAAAGCGTTAAATTCAGAGTTTACAGAGTCCAGTATAGTTTTTTTCACTCGTTGTCTGAAAGATTGGACGTAAGTGAGACTAATGAAATTGCGAAAAAAACGAAAATTTTCTATGAATCTGTTACCCAATCCAAGAGGCTCCAGTCGATCTCGCTCTCTAAAACAAGACGTTTGAAGGACTGTTCTCAAACGAGTCACAGTATGAGGAACGCTTTTCCTCATACTGGCAAATCTGGAAAAAACAACGGTTTGAGGGTAAAGGAAGCCGTTATCAACATTTCCCGGAGCAAGAAGCCTGCACAAATCAATATTCCACACAGGATTTTGGTTCCCACGTTTCCTGCTTGCTTCATAGACGAAAGCCATTAAAGTTAAGTTTTGCTGTAGTGAATTCAGTGGCATCGCATCGAATTTTCATTGTGAAACACCATTCAGGAATCTTGCCGACATGTTTCAAAATAACCTTCATCGAGTCTTGTTTTTAAAACTGATAGCACTCTCAAGTTTCTATTTATTGACAGGACTGAACCAAAGCCTGATCGCAGGTGACCTGAAAATCATTACTTTCAATGAAGAGATCACTCCCGAGTTGGGAATTCCAGTAGCTTATGCTCCAGCGAGAAAAATAATAACTCCACTTTATGCACGCGGAGTTGTGCTCCTATCCGATGAACGCCCTGTTGTATTATGCGCAGTGGATGCTATTGGAATAGGAAATGAAGGATATGACACCTGGCGAGCGAAATTGGCCGAGGCAGCGCAAACGACAGCAGATCGCGTTGCCGTTCATTCACTGCACCAGCATGACGCACCACGTTTTGATTTCGCGACTGAGAAAATCATGGAACAGCAAGGACTTGGTGGAAAACGCTACGATAATGAATATACCCGGCAATGTATCCAGAAAGTGGCAAGCGCGATCAAATCGAAGTGGGATGCTCCCCAAACCATCACTCATCTTGGTATCGGGAAAGCGAAGGTAGAAAAAGTCGCCTCGAATCGACGTTTACTGGGCGAAAATGGCAAAGTTCGATTGATGCGATGGAGTAAATCCAAATCTCCTGAAGCAATAAAGGCCCCTGAAGGTACCATTGATCCCTTCCTGCGTTCCCTCTGTTTTTGGAATCAGGACCATCCTATTGCCGTGCTTAGTTACTATGCCACTCATCCACAAAGCTATTATGGTCAAGGTGATGTGAACTATGAATTTACAGGCATGGCGCGTGAAGCGAGAAATAAAGCACAGCCGGGCACTCTCAATGTCTACTTCAATGGAGCAGCCGGAAATATTGCGGCTGGCAAATACAACAATGGCTCGAAAAAAATGCGACCGGTTCTCGCAAGTCGTATCGAATCTGCAATGGAAAAAGCATTCGAAAACCAGAAAGTGGAAGAAGTCACTTCCGCAGATTTGAACTGGAAAACCGAGCTGACGGCCTTACCCGTCTCTACTCATCTGAACCCTGAGGCCTTATTGGCGATCGTCAACGATCACAAAAAAAATGTCAGAGAGCGGTCTTCAGCTGCCTTTAAACTAGTCTGGTACCGACGCGCGAGCGCAGGGCATCAAATACCGATAACCTGTCTGCATTTGAAATCAGCAGCAATTTTGCATCTCCCTGGGGAATTATTTATCGAATATCAATTACAAGCTCAGAAATTGGCGCCGGACAAAACAGTCTTCATGGCTGCTTATGGTGATTATGGTCCCGGTTATATTTGCACGGAGATTGCTTATTCACAAGGAGGATATGAATCAAGCCCTCGTGCCAGTCGGGTGGCTCCAGAAGTCGAATCGGTCCTCATGAAAGTGATCGAAAAACTGGTGACATCAACACCCCAAAGGCATCAAAGTAAACCCTGAGAATCAACTTTGATGTTATTGTCCATTCAAAGCCTGTCCACGCTGGCTCGTGCCACCTGCTCCCGGACTGATATCGCCTACTTCATTCAAGCCACCAGTCAGCAGCAATCCGGATATCTGAATTTCCGCCTGACGCAATGCGATGAGTGAAGTGACGTACGACTGAGTTGATTCAAAAAAAGTACGACGTGCCGTCAAAACTCGCAGGAATTCAAATTCTCCCTGCCGATAACCTTCATTAGTTAGCTCCAGGTTTTCTTTTGCCGAAGGAATAATTTCTTTTTCAAATCTTTCGACTTGTTGAGAAGCCTGCTGAAAGTTCCGATAAGTGATCGCCAATTGATCTCTCAACATCAGCTGGATTCGTTCAGCATCGTTTAGTGCACGATGATAGTCTGAAGAAGCAACAGTGATATTACCTTCATTCCGATTAAAGAGTGGTAAATATACGCCGAGTTGAGCATTCACGATTTCGTTACCCGTTTGGTAATCGTGCCCTACTCCCACTTGAGTCTGCAAGTTAGGTTTTGCCTGAACCTGTTGTCGTTCAATTTGAGACTGAGCCCGCTGTACTCGATAATAAGCAGCCTGAAGCTCCGGGCTATTGGAAATCAGGGTTTGATAACTTGTGTCCCAATCAGAAACTTTTGCAATTTGTTCTTTAAGATCACCCGTCAAACGTCCCGGTTCTAAATCTGGAACACCTACGACATTCACCAGTCGCTTCCATGACGCTTGATATGCCAGCAGAGCATTTTGATGAATGATCTGAACCTGATTCAATTGAATTTTAGCTTGCAGGATATCAGCGCGACTCGCCTGTTGGGCTTTGAATAATTGCTGAGTTACTTTTAATCCGTCTTCAGCTATCTTGAGTAATTCCGTTGTCAGTTCAACTCTTCTTTGTGCGCCCAGTGTTTTGTAATGGCGTGAACGGACATCATTTTCAACACGCATTCGTTGCGCTTCATACTTCCATGATGTTTCCTGAACGTCTTTTTCTGCTACCAGTTCATTTAACCTGAGTTTATCTCCGGTAACAAAAGTCTGAGAAATAAAAGCACCCTGCCTGCCTGCAGTGCCGCCATCCCCAATTTCATCACCAAAATATCCTACAATCGGATTGGGGCGTTTACCAACCTGAGTTTGAATACCGCAGGCTTTACCGACAACAGCAGACGCCTGAGCCAGAGTAGGATTGTATTGGCCAGCCATCTCTTCCATTTGGGCAAGTGAATAGCTCTTACTTCCAAGACTCCCAAGTGTAGATTGACTTCCTGATGGTGCAGGAGGCACAGGGGGAGTCTTTAGTGAAATTTGATTAATGACAGGCTCAGGCTTGATGTCGTTCTGGCTGGAATCGATTGCCTGCAATTCACATTCTGTCATTTCCGCTGCCGAAATCTCTTCTGATAACTCATCAGAATGTTTTTGGTTCGTCGTTTTTTTAACAAACGGCTTTGCAGTGATGGAACTTGGAGAATGGAGACTCATTGGTTTAACTGTAGTGTATTGTTCAAAGTGCGAACAACTGGATAAACAGAATACCAGTCCCATAAAAACCAAAAATGAAACTATGAAATCAAATACTAAAGAATGCCTTTGGCGATTTCTTTCGCTCAAAAGGTAAACCAGATATTGATAGAAATTCGACATTGCAATCCTTTGCAAATCTCTGATACGTAAAATACAGTACTCAGAGTATCGGCAAAGGGAGATTCCACATCGGTATTTAGAATGATGGAATTACCCGAGATGACCAAATAGCTGGTCAACGTTGCAAGTAGAAACTGTTACGCCCATTAAAGACTTTTGGCAATCTGGTAAAAATATACCGATTTTAAAGTGCTTGATGGATTAACCCGCATAGATTACCACCCGGAAACTGAGATTCTGGATGGATTAATTAGCAACCGCTGAAAGTTTGGGGAGTAGAGTGACCGAACGTCGCAATACTTCTTTTCCTTTTGACTTGATGGAAACATAGTATTTCCCTGGTTCAAGGACTTCACTGGCATAAATCTGGAATGTGTTTCGTAAATGTTCCCGAGAAACAATATTTCCTGATCGATGCACAATGCGCCCATTCTCTTCACAGAAGTGGCAGTCGATCCAGATATCTTCATGAGGTGGATTAAGACAACATTGTACGAGAATCAAATCCCCAACCATAAATTCGGTTTTACGATTTGTGAGCCGTCCACTCACCATCTGCGTTCCCACATCAACAGAAAGAAACTTGTCTTTTTGTCGCATCACCTGTTCCGGCGCCAGCATCTTTTGTACCAGCTCTGGTTCGACTTCATGTAATGTCATTCGCCCCTCGGCCCGTCTCAGACCATATAAGTCCTGTTGATATTCCACATAAACACTCAGGAATAAAACAGCCACGATGGCGCTCGTCCAGCTGACGGGTGATATCCACCCAACATCTTTTTGTGGACGCAAACGTTCCACAGCTGAACTCAGTGCAGCTGAATATTGTTTCAACCAGTGCCCTTCGCGGCTGAATCGACTATATAGAGCTGAAATCCATTGCACATCTTTTTCCGTGAGAAAGCAGAAATACATCGAAATTGAGATCATGGGAAAGATGTAGAGCCCCAGTGAGAAGAATGTTCCAATATGAAATGCCGTTCCCATTGCCAGCCCGATGATCCGTCCCCATTTTTGCCAGACGATAAAGACAAAAGCAATTTCCCAGACAATGGCTACATAAGCCATGACTGATAAGATAATCGGATACATTGTTAAGAAGTCGCCCAGAGGATGCGGGTTATTATAACGTGACATCGCCCAGTAGCTGATCTGATCGCCTTCGAGATAGCCGGGAGTGTGCAGCTTCGTAATGCCAGCTCCAAAATAAATGACGGCTATTAGAATCTGTATCAGTCGTTGTGGCCAAATCTCAAAACGAGGCTTTTCATATTTTGTATATTGCGGTATCGATCTCCTGGCCTGCCTGCCTTTCAACCAACTGTCAACTGACCAGATAGCACCACAGTTTGAAAGGCTAAGCAAAAATAAGACATGGGTAGCGATGGCGGAATACTTCGTCGTCATGCTAATGCTATCCATGAAACAGAAGTAAACATAAAGTATCACAGAAGCAATCAATGAAAACCGGGTCATCCAGCCTAGACTGCTGCAGACTAGAAAAAATCCCAATGCAGCAAACAATGCAACAGCCGCTGTTCCTGGAAGAAGCGGCAGAAAATCGTAAAAGCCAAAAATATCGGCCAGAGGCGCAGGTGCCCCATCAGCAGAAAATAACTCTCTTGAAAAAGACCATCGAGTACATACCGTTCCGAACAAAACAAGTGGAATCAACATTCGCACGATAGCCAGCCCGTAAGGAATTTCTTTCGCAAAAAAGAATCGTTGAAACGGATTACGAACCGAGTGAACTTGAGCTGAACTCACTTCTTTGGCATCCATGCTTAAAGTCCTGTTTGAAATTTTGACTTATAAAA
>Ga0055584_100000063_pt1 | contig 92257 bp, 93 predicted proteins | sample OSDHelmetaG_FD_58716 | JGI IMG/M metagenome (GOLD analysis project Ga0055584, IMG submission 58716) | Pelagic marine sediment microbial communities from the LTER site Helgoland, North Sea, for post-phytoplankton bloom and carbon turnover... | ecosystem: Environmental > Aquatic > Marine >... | reverse complement strand
CATCATATTGGCCATATTGCCGCCCTTCATCTTCTTCATCATCTTCTGCATCTGCTTGTGCTGCTTCAGCAGGCGATTGAGATCCTGAATCTGGGTGCCGGAGCCGATGGTGATGCGGCGCTTGCGCGAGCCGTTCAGCACATCCGGGTTGCCGCGCTCGCGCGGTGTCATGGAATTGATGATCGCCTCCATCTGCCGAAACCTGGAGTCGTCCACCATCTTGGCGGCCCCCGGCGGCAGCGCGCCCATGCCCGGCATCTTGTCCATGATGCTGGCGACGCCACCCATGTTCTGCATCTGGCCTAGCTGTTCCCTGAAGTCTTCCAGGTCAAAACCCTTGCCCTTCTTGATCTTGCGCGCGAGCTTCTCGGCCTTCTGCTTGTCGACCTTCTTCTCGGCCTCCTCGATCAGCGAGAGCATATCGCCCATGCCGAGGATGCGTGAGGCTATGCGGTCCGGATAGAACGGCTCCAGCGCCTCGATCTTCTCGCCCATGCCGATGAACTTGATCGGCTTGCCGGTAATCTGCCGCACCGACAGCGCGGCACCGCCGCGAGCATCGCCGTCGGCCTTGGTGAGTACCACACCGGTGAGTGGCAGTGCGTCGTTGAAGGCCTTCGCCGTGTTCGCCGCATCCTGACCGGTCATGGCGTCGACCACGAACAGGGTCTCCACCGGATTCAACTGTGTGTGCAGCTGCTTGATCTCGCCCATCATCTCCTGATCGATGGCGAGACGGCCGGCGGTGTCGACGATTAATACGTCGACGAATTTTCGTTTCGCCTCGGCCAGCGCCGCGGCCGCGATCGCCTCGGGGGCCTGACTAATGTCGCTGGCGAAGAACTCTACGCCCACCTCGCCCGCCAGTGTCTTTAACTGCTCGATCGCCGCCGGACGGTAGACGTCGGCGCTCACCAGCATGACGGACTTCTTGGCATCGTTCTTCAGCCACCGCGCCAGCTTGGCGGCGGTAGTGGTCTTACCCGCGCCCTGCAGGCCGGCCATGAGCACGACCGCCGGTGGCGCCGCCTTGAGATCGAGCTCGGCATTGGCCGAACCCATTACGGATTCGAGCTCCGCCTGCACGATCTTGATAAAGGCCTGGCCAGGGCTCAGGCTCTTGGCGACTTCCTGCCCCACCGCTCGCTGGCTAACGCGTTCGATGAAGTCTTTAACGACCGACAGTGCGACATCGGCCTCGAGTAGTGCGCGGCGCACCTCGCGCAGGGCTTCCTCGATATTGGCTTCGGTCAGGTTCGCCTTGCCTGTGAGTTTTCTAAACGTACCTGAGAGTCGATCTGTGAGGTTGTCGAACACTGTGGCTTACCACCTGACTAAGTTAACTAAGTTATGAATGGACCGGCACTGTACTGAAATTGCGTGCCAGCGCCGCATTATAGCCAATCCCGCTCGCGATAAAAAAGGACTTCAACCGCTAGTATACATATGCGACACTTTCCGATTGTCCTAAATCAACCAACACGACGCCTCGCCGGCCGGGTCCAAGCCAGTAATCATCATGCAAGTTACCGTTATCTCCGGACTGTTCGCTGTCTTCTTCTACCTGATGGGCTCTGTCTTTCAAGGCATGAACTTCGCGTCCAATAAGCAGACCCGCAGCCAGGTGTTCCTGTTCGGTGGCCTGGCTGTACTCGCCCATGCCATCAGCGCCTACGGGGTGATTCGTCACATCGATGGCTACCACTTCGGCTTGTTTGAGATTAGCACGCTGATTACGCTGTCTATCTCGCTGCTGGTGCTGATCAGCAGCCTGCGCAAGCCGCTGGAGATTCTGTTCCTCGGCCTGTTCCCGCTGGCGATCATCACCATCATGGCCTCGCTCGCCATCCGCAGCGAATACCCGCCGACCAATATGAGCCTGACCCTGGCCAGCCACGTGTTGCTCTCTATTCTGGCCTATAGCTTTATTACCATCGCCGCCCTGCAGGCGGGCTTTTTGGCCTATCAGAATCACCAGCTCAAGCACGGCCATGCCGGCGGCCTGATCAGCAAGCTGCCCTCGCTGCAAGACATGGAGGCGTTTCTTTTTGAGCTGCTGTGGGTAGGCCAACTCCTGCTGACCCTCACCATCGCGACGGCATTCCTGTTCTTCGACAACATCTGGGGCATCGACGGCGTCATTCATAAGACGGTATTCTCGTTGCTGGCCTGGGTGGTCTTCGCCGTGCTGCTGTGGGGTCGTCATCAACTCGGCTGGCGCGGCCAGACCGCGATCAGAGGCACCTTGATCGGCTTCGCCATGCTCATCATCGGTTTCTACGGCGTCAAGTTCGCCCTGGAATACATCATCAGTTGATCGCCGCTCGCCTTGCCTGCCACTCTCTCTGCGCCCGCTGCTCCAGGAATTCGCTAGATGCCTACAGAAGAACCTAGTCTTTCTATGCTGCTGCTGTCATTCGGCTTGTTGATAGTCGCCTCGGCGTATTTCTCCAGCTCGGAGACCGGCATGATGAGCCTCAATCGCTACCGGCTAAAGCATCTGTCGCGCAACCATCACGCCGGCGCCAGCCGCGCCAGCAAGCTGCTGGAGACGCCGGACAAGCTGATCGGCGTCATCCTTATTGGCAATAATTTCGTTAACTTCCTCGCCGCCTCGATCGCCACCACTATCGCCATTCAGATCTTCGGCGAGCCCTCGCCGCTTATCACGGCGGTCGTCCTAACACTCGTTGTATTGATCTTCGCGGAGGTGACGCCGAAGACGATAGCCGCGCTGTATCCGGAGAAGATCGCCTACCCCTCCAGCCTGATTCTGATTCTGCTGCTGAAGGTCTTGTACCCGGTGGTGTGGATAGTTAACGTCGTCTCCAATGCGCTGGTTCGGGTGCTCGGCTTTAGTTCTGTATCAGACGACAGCCAAACACAGCTAACCTCCGAAGAACTGCGCACCGTAGTGTACGAATCCGGCGCGCGCCTGCCGCGGCGCAGGCAGGGCATGTTGCTCAACATCCTCGACCTGGAACACGTCACCGTCAACGACATACTGGTGCCGCGTAACGAGATCGCTGGCATCGACATCGAGGACGACGTCAACGAGATCCTGAGCCAGATCGGCAGCGCGCAGCACACCCGCATTCCGGTGTTCAAGAAGGAGATCGACAACCTCATCGGCATCCTGCACCTGCGCAGCGTCGGCAAGCTAATCCGCATGGAGAAGGTCAACAAGGCTGCGATACTGGGCGAGACGACAGAGCCCTACTACATACCCGAGAGCACGCCCCTGCATGTGCAGCTTTCGAAGTTTCAACGCAAGAAGATGCGCATGGCGATCGTGGTCAACGAGTACGGCGCGATCAAGGGCTTGGTCACGCTGGAAGACATTCTCGAGGAGATCGTTGGCGAGTTCACCACCGACCTTGCCGACAGCAGCAAGGACTTCCACGCCCAGCAGGACGGCAGTTACCTCATCGACGGTTCCACCAGCATCCGCGACATCAATCGCATCCTGTCATGGGAATTGGACAACACCGGCGCGAAGACGCTTAACGGCCTGCTGATGGAGAGGCTACAGGCGATACCCGACTCGTCGGTGGGCATCAAACTCAACGGCTACTACGCCGAGACGGTACAGGTGCAGGACAACGTCATACGCACGGTGAAGATGTGGCGCGAGGACGTCGAGCCGGACGAAGCCTAGCGCTGCTTGCTGCGCACTATCTCCCACTCCAGTGGCTCGACACTATCCAGCGCGCTAAAATGCCAACCCTTGATTTGCTGCGCTGGCTTTTTGGCGTCTGTCTTGCTGGCGAGCGCGAGCCGGTAGTCAGGCGTCGCACCTAGCTGCCAGAACTGCCAACCCTCCTCAGAATCATCACGCTCGGCATCGAAGGCGATCGAGAGCCCGTTTTCGCCCAAAAACCCATATGAAAAATGTTGTAGCGGTATCGCCAGCCCCATGCCGCAGGCCTTGATGTAGGCTTCCTTCAATGTCCAGAGATCGTAGAAACGCGCCTGCTGCTGCGCCGCCGGCAGGGCCATTAGCCCGGACACTTCGCTGGGTGAGAAATAGCGCTGCGCTATCGCCTCTATCCTACGTGGCTTTACCGCGTACTCGACATCGACGCCTATATCCCCCTTCCGCGCTACGGCGAACACCGCGCGCGCTCCCGAATGGGAGAGATTGAAGCTGAGTGATTGCACATTCTGCGCGGCTTCGAGGGCCGGCTTGCCGTAGGCGTTATGGCTGAACTGCCAATCGGATGGCGCTATCGCGTCGTGGTAGTGACTCAGAACGCGGCGCAGCAGCACGCGCCCCAGTAGCAGCTGCTTGCGATGCCGATCAAACTGGTAGCGCCGATAGCGCAGGAGTTCGGGCTCGGTTAGCCATGACAGGCAGGTGGCCTCGACCTCGGCGTGATCGAAATCCGCCAGGTTTAGCTGCCAAAGATGTATTTCTGATTTCTCGATGTGCATCGTCGTGACATCCACAGATAATTCTGCTCTCTCGGTGTTGTTTATCTAGCGCTCAAAGATGCAGTGCAACTGCTTGCGCGCTATGCGCGATTCGCTGGGATAGGCGAAGGCGTTATTGACGTATTCGATATCGTCGATCTGAATCGACTGATTCACGTGACTGTGTCCATAGACATGGATGTTCGGCTTAAGTTGCTTGATCTGTTCGCCGAGTGCCTCGCTGCCCAAGACCGGGTAAATATTCCTGCGCTCCAGCGGAATCCTCTCCGGCATAACATCTATCCTTGGAAGAAAATGGGAATAGCTGATCACAACCTCGTTGCTGATGCCGAGCTTCGGCACATTGAGACTAAGAAAGTGCTCAGACACATCCCCACTCTCGGCCAGGTGCTCGGGCCAGCTGCAGGCCCTGAAGTCGCGCCAGGCCCGACGCAGCCGCCGGTCGGGCTCACCAAACGAAAAATCGTACCAGGAATAGAGCGGCACGAAGCTAATGCCGGGCAGCTCGAACACTTCCGCGTGCACCCCGCATTCCCGGCACAGCGCGTTGATCGCCTCGAACTTCGCCAGCGAGCAATCGAAGTCGTCGTCCTGGATCCACAGGTCGTGATTGCCCGGCACGAATAACACGGCCTTGAAACAATCAGCGAGATACGAGAACACTCTTTGCAGTAGCGGCAGCTTGTCCGTCACGTCGCCGGCCAGAATAAGTATATCGTCACCGTATTCGCTTTTGTCGAGACCAAGAATCCAGTCCAGATTTTCCTGATAGTCCACGTGGATATCCGAGACGGCGAAAATTCTCATCGTGCCTTCTTCGTCTTCCGAACTGGTTTCTCCATATGCTCCTTTACGAACTCGGCGAGCAGCAGATACTCCTCGCGCCGTGGGTCCGACTTGCGCCAGGCCATGCCGATCTCGCGCGAGACGTTCTCGTTCGAGAAATGCTTGAGCTTCAGATGGGTCTCGCCCAGCACGTCGGCATCGATAGACATGGCGGGCAGCAGCGTGAGGCCCAGGCCGTTCGCCACCATCTGCACCAGGGTGTGCAGGCTGGTGCCCTGATAGACGATGTCGGCGTCGGCGGTCTCCAGCTTGCAGGCCTCCAGCGCGTGATCGCGCAGACAGTGGCCCTCTTCCAAGAGCAGCAGGCTCTGCCCGCGCAGCTGATGTTGTTTCACCTGCGCATGCTTCTCCCACTCGTGTCCGGGTGGCAGGCATAGCAGAAACTCATCCTTAAACAGGCTCACCGTCTCCATCTCTGGCAGCGGATAGGGCAGCGCCAGAATAACGAGGTCGAGCTGACCCTGTTGCAGGTCCTGCACCAACTCGGCGCTCATCTCCTCCTTCAGGAACAGCTTGAGTCGATCGAAGCGCTTTCTGAGGTCCGACAGAATCGGCGGCAGCAGGAAGGGCCCGATAGTGGGTATCACGCCGAGGCGCAGGTCGCCGGATAGCGGCGTCTCGTGCGCACGCGCCAAGCCGACGAAGTCTTCCACATCCCCCAGCACGATACGCGCCTGCCCCAGTAGCTTCTCGCCCAATGGCGTGATCAGCACCGTCTTCTTATTGCGCTCGAATATCTTGACGCCGAGCTGCGACTCCAGCTCCTGAATGGCGGCGCTTAGGGTGGACTGGGTGACGTGACAGGCCTGCGCCGCCTTGCTGAAGTGGCGATGCTCGGCGACCGCACAGAGGTATTTCAACTGCTTGATGGAGGGGTTCATGGCAAAAATAATAATCGAAAAAAGCGATTAAAGCACCCCAAAAAATCCATTAGATTTGATTTCCGAATTGACGTACAGTTACCGTCAATGCAGCGATTCTCGGACCGCAGGCTTATCCAAACAAGTCAATGCAAACGAGAATCCGTATTAGCTAAATCGCAATTCACAGGAGAAGCACAATGTCATTGAAAGGTTCAAAGACAGAAGAAAATCTAAAGGCCGCATTCGCTGGCGAATCCCAGGCGAATCGCCGCTACCTCTATTTCGCCCAGAAGGCAGACGTTGAAGGATACAACGATGTCTCTGCGCTGTTCCGCTCTACCGCCGAAGGCGAGACCGGACACGCACACGGCCATCTCGAATACCTGGAAGCAGTCGGCGACCCGGCCACTGGCCTGCCCATCGGCGGCACCGAGGACAACCTGAAGTCTGCCGTAGCCGGCGAGACCCACGAGTACACCGACATGTACCCTGGCATGGCCAAGGATGCCCGAGACGAAGGCTTCGACGAGATTGCAGACTGGATGGAGACGCTGGCGAAAGCGGAACGCTCACATGCCAACCGTTTCCAGAAGGCTCTGGACGCACTGGACGACTAGTCCTGCATCGCAATTCTGGCGCGTCGGCATCGACTCGATGTCGGCGCACCAAGAATTCACCGATCGAGTCACGGGTGACTAAACAAACGCGACTCGCATCATCGCAGCATCGACCGAACCTCATTTTGATCCGGATTTCCCATGTCTGACAACAGCAGAGAAGGCGGACTGAGCGCGCCTACCCGACACCCGCTCAACCAGAACGAGCCCGAGTTCTGGGACGAGAAAGCACTCAACAAGGAACTCGAACGCGTCTATGACATCTGTCATGGCTGCCGCCGCTGCGTCAGCCTGTGCAACGCCTTCCCTACTCTGTTCGATCTCGTGGATGAGAGCGAGACCTTCGAGGTAGACGGCGTCGACGTCGCCGACTACGGCAAGGTGGTCGACCAATGCTACCTCTGCGACCTCTGCTATCTAACCAAATGCCCCTACGTGCCACCCCACGAATGGAACGTCGACTTCCCGCACTTGATGCTGCGCGCGAAGGCGGTGAAGTTTAAAAAGGGCGACACCAAGCTGCGCGATAATCTGATCACCAGCACCGACCTGATCGGCAAGGTCGCCTCCACGCCAGGAATCAACGCGCTGGTCAACGGCGCCAACAAGTCCAGCACGCTGCGCGGTGCACTGGACAAGACTCTGGGCATACACCCGGACGCCAAGCTGCCGGAGTACAGCAGCAAGCCCGCACGCAAGAAGCTGAAGGCCCAGATCTACGACCCGGCCGAGGCCAATAGCGAACAGAATAAAGACAAGCAGCAGGTCACCCTCTTTACTACCTGCTACTGCAACTACAACGAGCCGTCGATCGCCGACAGCGTCGTCAAGATACTCGAGCACAACAACGTCATCGTAAACCTCGCCGCCCGCGAACACTGTTGCGGCATGCCGAAGCTGGAGCTGGGCGACCTGAAGACGGTGACGCGCCTAAAAGAACAGAATATCCCTGCGCTGTATCAGATGGTCGAGGCCGGCAACGCCATCGTCGCCGCGGTGCCCTCCTGCGTGTTGATGTTCAAGCAGGAGCTGCCGCTGATGTTCCCCGACGACGAACAGGTAAAGGCGGTGGCAGCAGCCTTCTTCGACCCCTTCGAATATCTGCACAAGCTGCACAAGGCCGGCAAGCTCAACCTTGACTTCAAGAACACCCTCGGCAACGTGAGCTACCACGTCGCCTGCCACCAGCGCGTGCAGAACATCGGCCCCAAGACCAAGCAGATCCTCGAGCTGGTCAACGAGACCACGGTGAAGAACATCGAACGCTGCTCCGGCCACGACGGCACCTACGGCGTGAAGTCCGAGACCTTCGAGTTCGCCAACAAGATCGCGCGGCCCATCGTGAAGGCGATCGAGGAGCAGGAGCCGGACTACTACGGCAGCGACTGCCCCATCGCCGGCAAACACATCGAGAACAATCTGAAAACCGAGCAGAAGGCCATTCACCCGCTCGACCTGCTCTGCCACGCCTACGGCATCTAGAGCGGAACCAATTTTTAGGAACAGATATGAAGAAGCTAAGCACCAGCGACCTGATGAGCATCGAGACCTACAACGAGCAGCGGCCCGTGCTACGCCAGGCCATGATGGAACACAAGAAGACCCGACGCCTGCCACTCGGCCCCAACGCCATGCTGCATTTCGAAGATTATATGGTGATGCGCTATCAGGTATTGGAACTCATCCGCGCCGAGAAGATCACCGACCCAGCCGACCTGGAGCAGGAGTTCGAGGCCTATAACCCACTCATCCCCGACGGCAAGAACCTGAAGGTCACATTCATGCTGGAATATCCAGACGAGGCGGAGCGCCGCGAGCGACTCGCGCAACTCATCGGCATCGAGGAACTGATCTCGATTCAGATCGAAGGCTTCGACCCGGTCTATCCCATCGCCAACGAAGACCTGCCCCGCTCCACTGACGAGAAGACCTCGTCTGTGCATTTCCTGCGCTTCGAGTTCGACGACGCCATGATCGCGGCGGCCAAGGCCGGCGCCAAGTGGACGGTGCGCAGCGAACACCAGAACTACCCCCATAGCAACGAGGATGTCCCGGCCGAGATCGCCGCCTCACTGGTACGCGACTTCGACTGACTGAGCCTAATCAGCTTTGATCTCGGCTTGCTCGCCTCTGTCGACTAAGCCCCCTATCCCAGCGACTAGCGTCGTTGTTGCTTTTCACCCATTCGGTTAGTATCACTGAACTCGCCGTTCGCGGCAGGCCGCGCAGCCCGCGGCCCCGCCGAACAACCCGGCATTCCGCGCTGGATGGGGTAGAAGCCAATAGCCCCACCGCGCAAGGCACTGAGGATATTCAGATGATTACGACCACCCTACCCCGCAAACTGCTCGGCTTAGGCGCTACCGCGCTTCTGGCTACAGCAAGCTTCGCCGACCACCACGGCGGCGGCCACGCTAGCTCGATCGAGATGATCGACGCCGAGGAGAACTTCGGCATCACCCAGAGTGAGATCCAAAGCATACGCGAACAGATGCAGGCGGCCGTCGATGGCGGCTTCGTCTCCGGCAACATCATCCTGGTCGGCAACAACGACGGCATAGGCGTGTTAGAGACCGTCGGCACCCAGGGCCCGAACCAGACCACGCCGATGGACGAGCAGACCCTCTTCCGCATTTACTCCATGACCAAGCCCATCGTCAGCGTCGCCACCATGACTCTAGTTGAAGACGGCCTGATCGCGATCGAAGACCCCGTCTCGAAATACATCCCCGAGTTTGCCAACATGAAAGTGTTAGATGAGGCAACCGGCGAAGTCACGGACGCGCAGAACGAGATGACCGTACAAGACCTGCTGACCCACGAGTCCGGCCTGATCTACGGCATCTTCGATCCCGAGAGTGCACTGGGCCGACAATACTTCGGCGCCGGCTCGCTGCGCTTCGACATCACCGCACTGGAGTTAGCACAGAACCTGGCCGCCCTGCCGCTTAGATTCGAGCCCGGCACCAAGTGGAACTACTCCCGCTCCACGGATGTACTCGGCGCGGTAATCGAGGTCGCCGCCGGCAAGCCGCTAGACGCCCTATTGAAGGAGAGAATCTTCGACCCTCTAGGCATGGACGAGACCACCTTCTACGTCGACGCCTCCAAGGCCAGCCGCATCGCCAACCCGATCCACGGCGACATGCCCGACCCAACGGAAGTACAACCCATGCTATCCGGTGGCGGCGGTCTTAACTCCACCACCGAAGACTATGTGCGCTTCGCCACCATGCTACTCAACGGCGGCGACTACAACGAACAGCGCATCATCAGCGAGGAAACACTGGAACGAATGAACCAGAAGTTCATCGGCGAGGACGTAGACCGCAGCGCCTTCTTCTTCGGCCCCCGCGGCGACTGGGGCCTGGGCTTCCACCTGCAACCCATCCCCGGCGCCGACAACGACGGCCCCTTCAACTTCGGCTGGCAGGGCGTGGGCGGCACGGTGTTTATCGTAGACCCGACCAATGACTTCTTCATGATCTATATGGCGCAGGTGCGGGGTGGGCCTCGGGGTGCGCCGATGGATCTGACGCTGTCGCAACGGGCGGTTTATGAGGCGATGTTGGACTAGGCTGAAAAACGTATATTGCTCAATAAAAGGCCAGTGTTAGGAATAGCACTGGCCTTTTTTTGGCTTGCGAACGACCCTTAGCGGGACCTCATATATGGTTCACTTTTCAACCATACAAAAGTAGAAACCCCGCCAAATCGGTGAGATACTGACACCGGCTCGGAAATAAGCGAGCGTTCTCGTTTTACAAGCAAAGCGAGTTTTCTATATATAAATGTTAGGCAGCATTAGGTGATGCAGTGAAATCGTCAAATATATTTTTGTCATCTGACGCGTTCCAGTTCTACGCGGCGATTCTCATAGCGTTTTTTGTCTATCTGCTTGGACTCAGGGCTTATCACAAACAAAAAAGCCATGAGCAGCTAAGAGAGAGATACTTGTTTTCTGGATTGGATCTGTGGGCCGCACATTGCGATTACGCTCTTGGTGTCTTCAGACGAAATTGGGCATTGACGCTCAGGATCATGAAGGAGTACAGAGAGTTCGATACTAATGCAGAAATCGACGACTTTTTTGACAAATTTGAAGAATTGGATTACGAACGGTTCCAAATAAGCCCAAGCGCGAGAATCCAATCTTTAATTGATTCAACTGTTTTTTGGAATGCCTATCAGAACATATTTGCTCTCGTTACGAATGCTAACAACGAGATGAAGTCTGACTTTGGTTCTGGCCTTAGACGCATGGCTAACGAGGAAGAACACCCCAGAAAGGCAGAATTTCTACAAGAAGCATTGAACATGTCCGACGAACTAGATGAAAAAGCCAAGATCAACTATGAGCTAGTTAGCTTGGTTTTCCAGTTGAGCGAGCTACTTGCAAGAACGAATTACTCCATCAACGACATGGGTGTATTTTCTAAACGGCAAGATGTGATAGATAGAGTAGTTAAAATGCAGGATCGGGTTGGCAATGAAGAGGATGCAGCTTAACAATAAAATCAGAAAGAACGCGCGTTGCGCGCCTATTATTAAGGGGGTTGGAAGGCTAACTCAGGAGATACACATTGGCTAAGAAGAAAGACGTGGTTCAAGTAAAAAACCCTAAAACGAACAGATATGTGAAGATTGATAGATCCGCGGGAAAGATTGTTTCTTCTAAGAAAAGCAACGGCCCCTACAAAGGGGTTCCTGTCGCTAGGAGGAAGAAATGATCATTTACAGCCCGCTGGATGGTCATCCCTTTCCACATTCTATTGAAAGTCAAGCTAGAAGGGTGTTTCTGATGACAAGGCTTGGGAAGCCTATTCCAAAAGGAATAACCGATATCCGTAAGGCTGTAGAAAAGTGTTGCAAGAATTATGGGTACAGTGTTATTGACGCCCAAGCTAAAGTCACTGGACGAGACATACTGCTAAAAATATGGAAACTAATTGCGGCAACCCCAATATCAGTCGGCGTTTTGCATGAAGATATGCCTGAAGCCACGAAAGCTAATATATTCTACGAAATTGGTGTAGCACAAGCTCTTGGCAAAGAAACGGTAATCGTGAAGAGTCCTGAAGTGGAAATACCGTCAGATTTTGTGCGAAGCGAGTACGTGAATTTTGACGAGAATTTTCAAGAATATTTCACTGCATTTCTGGATGCTGCTATAGAGCAAGCAAATTACTATGAAACGGTAGCAGATCAGCTAGATAGAAATCCTATACTCGCACTAGATTACTTCAAAAGAGCATATCTAATTAAAGGCGATAAAGTACTGAAAAAGAAAGCAGCTGAAGTAGTGGAAGGTGCTGGCTTAGAGGAAAGAGCAGCTAATAGCATAGAACTGTTAGCCGCGGCCTTCTAACAATTAAATCAATCAGGGGCAGGCTTTGCCCTGACCACAATTAAGAGCGTTATCCGCGCGCAGTTAGTCATAGTACAAAGCCGCTCGAGATCTGTGTAAAGCGAATTTAATCAAAGGGGTCGGAGTAATTTGAATCTATTCGCGAGACCTCTTATCAAAGCACTCCAACCCCTTTGACTACAGTGTTATTCCATAGCACTTTAGTGACACGAATAAACATCCTAATAACATTGGTATCTATTCGTCTTGGGAGTCCCGAATAATAGTTTCAGGATGAGACGCAACATACACAATCTATTGTCAGGCAAGCATAAGCAATGACACATCGTTCAAATTAAACTCGATCTATAGGGATAAGTCGCTTTCTTATGAAAGACAGATTTACGAGAATTACTTTCAAAAACTACAAGGCGCTCAGAAAATATTCTGTGACCCTCAATGAGTTCAATGTACTTGTCGGCCCGAACAATGCTGGAAAATCGACAATAGTTAGCGCCTTTCGAATACTATCAGAAGGAATGAGAAAAGCATCATCTCGAAAGGCAGTCCATATCGCAGATAAGAACATAAACTCATTGGGTTATCACGTTCCACTTGATGGCCTAGCAGTAGCAACCGAGAATATATTTACGGATTACGACGATTCAGAACCAGCTGTAATTGAGTTTACCCTTTCAACGGGAAACAAATTGAGTTTAGTTTTCCCGGAAAACGATGTTTGCTATTTAGTTTGCAACCCCAAAGGAGCCCAAGTCTCAACTCCAAGCGAATTCAAAAGGGCGTACAGCGCCTCTGTTGGATTTGTTCCAGTATTGGGGCCAGTTGAGCACAACGAGCAGATGTACCAGATCGAAGCCGCCCGTCAGGCTCTCTTATCTCATAGAGCCTCAAGAAACTTTCGGAATATTTGGTACCACTATCCAGATGAATTTGAAGAATTCAGACAGCTGATTCGTTCAACTTGGCCTGGCATGGATATAGAACTACCAGAAATTGACTCCTCTCATAAAAAACCTGTCCTACACATGTTTTGCCCAGAAGAACGATACCCCAGAGAAATATTCTGGGCAGGGTTTGGCTTTCAAGTTTGGTGCCAAATGTTGACCTTTATAGTCAAATCGAAGAAGGACTCGCTTTTGATAATTGACGAACCAGATATTTATCTGCATTCGGATTTGCAAAGGCAGCTTGTTGATTTGCTGAGGAACTCCTACCCAGACGTTTTGATTGCGACCCATTCTACTGAGATTATTTCAGAAACAGATCCCGGCGATCTATTGGTAATAAATAAGAAGAATCTCAGCGCAAGGCGTATTTCAAACCCTTCACAACTTCAGTCGATTTTCGGCGTTCTTGGCTCTAATTTAAATCCTACATTAACTCAGCTTGCCAAATCCAAGAGAGCTGTATTCGTTGAAGGTAAAGATTTTCAAGTCTTGTCTGCTCTAGCCAGAAAGACTGGGAATCAACACTTAGCGAATCGGTCGGATTTTGCGATTATTCCTGTCGATGGCTTTAACCCTACTCGAGTGAAAAACTTCTCTGAAGGAATCGAATTGACATTAGGTACTAAGATACTAAAAGCAATAATATTTGACCGAGACTATAGAGCCCCAGAAGAAGTAGCAAGCCTGCTAAAAGCGTTCAATAGGTATTCATCACTTTCCCATATTCATGAGCGAAAGGAGATTGAGAATTACTTATTGGATCCGGCTGTAATTCATAGAGCGGTTGAAGTTAGAGCTAAAGAACGAGAGTCTCGAACTGGAAAAGCAGTTTCTACTCCGGATAACATGACAGAAACACTAACCAAGCTAACTGACAAGATGCGCAGCAGAGTTAATGCGCAATTTATGTCAAAGAGAGCACAGTTCATTAAGTCCGCTGACCCTAGCCTAGATGTCGCTACCATTAATGAACGCATGCTCGATGAATTCGAAAAATTATGGGAGAGCCTACCAGAACGTCTCAAAATGGTTCCCGGTCGAGACTTGCTGTCTTCATTGAATGAGCATCTCCAAGAAGAACATTCTATATCAATAACACCCACATTGATTATTAACTGCATGAGAATTGCAGAAATACCAGCGGAAATCTGCGAGTTACTTCAAGAATTGGAAAAGTTCAGAGTAACGAGCGTCTAGCAATCTAAAAGCTTATGGGATACTGGTTCTTCAGGTTCTTAATACCAAGATTGAGAACTTTGTAAATATCAGTTGCGCATTGCCGAAAGGGTATTTAGTTCAACAGGTCATACTTCCTCAAATATCCCCGCAACTGGTGATAACTCAACCCCAAAAACTCCGCCGCCTTCTTCTGATTAAACTGGTTCTGCTCCATCGCCTGATTCAAGAGGTTAATCTCAAACTCCTGCACCTCGTTTTTAAAATCAAACGAGTCGGATGACGACAGATCCGGCGTCGCAACTTTTCCCCCTGCCGCCGTACCAGCCTCTTCCCCAGTCGCCGGCTTGGCACTGGCCTTCAATCTATACGGCGACTCAAACGGATTAAACACCAGCTGCGTAATATGCCCATCCCCATTCTGATACACCGCCCGCTCGATCACGTTCTTCAGCTCGCGAATATTGCCCGGCCAGGAATACTTACACAGCGCCTTCTCCACTTTGTCGGAGAATCCGGCGAAGAATTCGCCACCGATCTCCTTCACCATGCCCACTGCGAAGTGTTCGGCGAGGATCAGTATGTCTTCGGCACGCTCTCTTAGCGGCGGTAGCGTCACCACATCGAAGGCCAGCCGGTCTAACAGATCTTCTCTGAACCTGCCCTGCTTCGCCAGGTCCGGCAGATCTTCATTAGTCGCCGCTACGATTCTTACGTCTACCGTCAGCGTCTCGTTGCCGCCCAGTCTTTCGAACTCGCCGTATTCGATGACTCTCAGGATCTTCTCCTGCACCGCCATGGGGGTGTTGGCCAGCTCATCCAGGAACAGGGTGCCGCCATCGGCGCGCTCGAAAAAGCCTTTTCTTTGCTTGGTGGCGCCGGTGTAGGCGCCGGCCTCGTGGCCGAAGAGTTGGGCCTCTAGCAGGGTCTCGCTCATGGCGGCGCAGTTGATCTTGAGGAAGGTCTGCTCCCAGCGCTGGGACAGGTAGTGCAGGCGTGCCGCAACCAGTTCCTTGCCGGTGCCGCGTTCGCCGACGAATAGCACGGGCTTGTTCAGGGGGGCTACATGGGAGATGTGTTCCTGCATCTCGAGGAAGCTGGCGGACTCGCCTATCATCCTTGGGGCTGACTTCTCTTGTGACATATTATTCTTTACTATCAGCTAGTTAAGCGAGCATCCCCGCTGCGGTGCCGGCTTGCGCCGAATCACAGCACTTTCGTGGGGATCAGTCCTTTATCGATAGTGAAAATTACCACTAGTTAAGGTATTTAGCTATTACGGAGGGTTTGCCTATTCAAAGATTATTTAAACCTCTTTATTTTCAATGGCTTATACGCTTGAAATTGTTGGCACGCTATCTGCTCCATAGTACCTAAGCCAGTCGATTGCCTGGCATTCGTGACTAACGCTACATTCGAGGTATTAGCAATGAGCATATTTAATAGACTGTCCGACATTATCAATTCCAACATCAGCTCGCTGTTGGATAAGGCGGAGAATCCCGAGAAGATGATCCGCATGGTAATTCAGGAGATGGAGGAGACGCTGGTCGAGGTGCGCAGCGGCACCGCCAAGGTCATCGCCGAGAAGAAGACGCTAACCCGTCGTGCCGAGCAGCTCAAAAAGCAGGCGAACGACTGGGAGGCCAAGGCCGAGCTCGCACTCTCCAAGGGTCGCGAAGACCTGGCGAAGGCGGCTCTGTTGGAGAAATCCAATATCAACTCCAGCGTCGACATCACCGAGAAGGATCTTCTCAAGCTCGACGAGACTCTGGACAAGCTCAGCGTGGAGATCGAGCAGCTGCAGGCCAAGCTGAACGACGCGCGGGCGCGCCAGAAGACGATTGTCATGCGCACCACGGCGACCGAATCTCGCCTCAATGTGAATAGGCAGCTGCATAGCTACTCTATTGACAATGCCATGAACAAATTTGAGTATTACGAGAAGAAGATCGATCAGATGGAAGGTCAGATGGATACGATCCACATGGAGAAGCGTGGATTGCAGAGCGAGTTCGACGAGCTCGAGCGCGAGGAATCCATCGATAAAGAGCTTGAGAACCTGAAAAACAAACTAAAAGACAAATAGGCAACCGCGATGGGCGTATTAGAGTTCATTGTATCGATCGTGGCGATGGTGCTTGCTGCCATTACGATTTGGATACTACTGCTAAGAAAGGGCCGCCGCAGCGTGCGGGTCGAGCCGGATGGCAAGTACAATATGGGCGAGCTGTCGGCGATGGCCGAGTCTTTAACCGAGCGCATCGATATCCTGGAATCGATTCTGGATGCCGAGGTGCCCGATTGGAGAGAACAGAATGAACACAGGGACGAGTAAGTTGAGACTGAACAGAGAAGAGGCACGTTGGTTAGGCGTCTGCGCAGGCATCGCCGAATGGCTGGATGTACCTACGGTTCTCGTACGCATCGTCTTCATTATCTGTGTGATCTCCTGGCCGCCGCTGATCGTCGGCTACTTCCTGCTCTACTTCTGTCTGGACAAGGACATCTCGCCGGACGCAATGCGCAACTACTTCAAGGGCGCGAGCACGGCGGAACACTTCAAACAACTGAATTACCGCAAGCCGATCTACCGCAACGAGCGTAACAAGCGCATCGCCGGTGTGTGTAGCGGCATCGCCGACTACTTCGAGGTAAGCGCCTTCGCCGTGCGCGCGGTGACCCTGTTCTCCCTATTCCTGTTCGGCCCGTTTACATTCTGGGCCTATATCATCTGTATCTTCGTGTTCGAGCCCGACCCCCATGTCGAGCCGAGCTGGCGTCAGGAACGCCGCGCCCAGCGCAAGGCTCGCCGCGCAGAGCGACGCGAGAAGCGCAGACAGCGCAGGCATGGCGGCAAAGACGATATCACCAAGTTTGCCGAAGACGTAGCCGACGAGGTCTACATGGAAGTCACCGCGGCCTTCGAGGGCGAGAAGGAGAAGAAGTCGAAGAAATTCAAGGAACAGAACGGGCACGCCGATCAGTCAGGCACTATCCATTCCCGCGACAAGTGCACGGAGATCTACAACAAGATGGAGCTGCGTCTTAGAGAGATCGAGGCCTTCATGACCTCCAAGAAATTCCGCCTGCACTGCGAGATTAATCGAATCTAGTCCCCGCCCCCTTTACGCAGTACACTAAACGCACTGAAACCCGCAGCGTATCGCCGCTGCATCCTTCACCGGTGCGATTAATGAAATACTGTCATCAATGTGCAAGCCCCTTGGTTCTTCGCATCCCCGAGGGCGATGACAAGCCGCGCCACTGCTGCAGCCAATGCGACAGCATCTTCTATCTGAACCCCAAGAACGTGGTCGGCACCCTGCCCTTTTTCGAGGACAAGGTGCTGCTCTGCAAGCGCGCGATACAGCCTCGCCTCGGCAAGTGGACGCTGCCCGCCGGTTTCATGGAGAACGGCGAGTCCAGCCTGCACGGCGCGATACGCGAGACCCAGGAGGAGGCAGGCGCCTCGGTAATCGTGAAGAGCGACAGCCTCTACACCCTTTTTAATCTGCCCAAGATCAATCAGGTCTACATGTTCTTTCGCGCGGAGCTGGCGAATCTGGAATTCGAGGCGGGACTGGAGTCGGAGGAAGTGGCGCTGTTAGGCGAGAAGGAGATACCCTGGGACGAACTGGCGTTTCCGGTAGTGAGAAGCACGCTGGAGCATTACTTCGATGATTTGCGCCGGAATCACTTTCCCGTGCGCATGTTCGATGTGCACCACGGCGAAGACAGAACCATCACCACCAAGCTGATCAGCGATAGCACGAAGGATTGAGCTGGGTTCAGTCGAAGGTCTCTGTGCGGAAAGCGGTATAGGCAACTTCTTCGTAGGGATGCGCCGCCTTCAGCGCCGCGATGGCCGCCGCCACGAACTTCTCGTCACACACCAGCTCAACCTTGTATTCCTTGACGGTCTCTAGCTGCTCCGGCTCGCCCTGAAAGGGCTTGCTGTCGGCACCCGGTCGGTACTGTCCCTGCCCCAGGACCTGCCAGGCGCAGGAATCGTAATCACCCACTTTACCGGCGCCAGCGGCGAACATCGCCTGCTTAACCGGCTCGAGGTGTTCCTCGGGTACGTAGAATTCGATTTTGTAGAGAGTGCTTTCGCTCATTCTTCACTAAACCTCATGAACAATAGTCGAATGGAAATGGCTATTCTAACCTAGCCACATTCTCGCATTACGGAACATGCGCATGCTAGGCGCGTCCTCGTTCCAGTCCTTCGGGTGCCAGGAATTCTGGCTGGCGCGGAACACGCGTTCCGGGTGCGGCATCATGATAGTGGCGCGGCCGTCGCTGCTGGTGAGTCCCGCGATCGCATCGGGCGAACCGTTGGGGTTCGCCGGATAGAGTTGGGTTGGCTCGCCGTAGTTGTCGACGTAGCGCAGAGACACCGAGTTCGCGGCCTTTAACTTGTCCAGATCGTCCGCCGCCGCAAACTCGGCCATGCCCTCGCCGTGGGCTACTGCCAGCGGGAAACGCGAGCCTTCCATGCCCTGTAGGAAGGCCGAGTTGCTGGCCTCTACCCTGACCAGACTAGCTCGGCCCTCGAACTGCTCCGAGCGATTGCGCACGAAGCGCGGCCAGTGCTCGGCGCCGGGTATTAAGTCATGCAGCAGAGACATCATCTGACAACCGTTGCAGACGCCCAGGCTTAGGGTGTTCGGGTTGGCAAAGAAGTTCGCGAACTGCTCGCGTATTGGCGCGTTGAACAGGATGGACTTAGCCCAGCCGCCGCCGGCGCCGAGTACGTCGCCGTAGGAGAAGCCGCCACAGGCCACGAGTGCTTGGAACTGATCCAGGCTCACGCGGCCGCTGATCAGGTCGGTCATGTGTACGTCGATGGCATCGAAGCGTGCGCGGTCGAACACGGCGCCCATCTCGACCTGGCCATTGACGCCCTGCTCGCGCAGCACCGCGACACGGGGCCTGGCATCTACATTGATATAGGGTGCTGTGATGTCCTCGTTAATGTCGAAGTCGAGGACAATGGAGATACCCGGGTCATCGGCATCGAGAATCTGGTCGTATTCCTCTTGCGCGCAGATCGAGTTGTCGCGCAGGCTCTGCATATGGAAGCTGGTAGCCGACCACTGGCGCTGTAGCTCGCCCCGGCTCTGCGAGAACAGCGTTTCGTCGCCGAGCTGGATAGTCAGGCTATCGTTGTCATTCAGGCTGGCGATCTTGTGGATGCAATCGGCCAAGCCATTGCTCTGGGCATATTCCATAACTGCTGCTAAATGTTCATCGCTGACCTGAATCACCGCGCCCAGTTCCTCGCTGAACAGCGCGGCGATCGCCGAGTCTTTGTCAGCGACAGTGTCTAGCTGTATGTCGAGGCCGCAGTGTCCGGCGAAGGCCATCTCCGCGAGTGTGGCGAACAGGCCGCCGTCGGAGCGATCGTGGTAGGCCAGCAGCAGCTCTTTGCTGCGAGCATTTTGAACAAGATTGAACAGGCCCAACATGTCAGCCGGCGCATCGAGGTCGGGGGCTATGCCCTGCATGCGGGAATAGACCTGGCCCAGAGCCGAGCCGGCCAGGCGGTTGCGCCCGTGGCCGAGGTCGATCAATAGCAGGCTGCTGGGGCCACCATCGGTCTGTAGCTGTGGCGTGAGTGTCTTGCGAATATCGTCAACCGCCGCGAAGGCCGAGACGATCAGCGACAGCGGCGCGGTATTGCTCTTCTCCGTACCCTCTTCCTCCCACACCGTGCGCATGGACATCGAGTCCTTACCCACCGGGATACAGATGCCTAGCTGCGGACATAGCTCCATCGCCACCGCCTTAACGGTCTCGTACAGTTTCTGGTCTTCGCTGCCATGGCCGGCGGCGACCATCCAGTTCGCCGATAGCTTGATGTCGCCGATCTGCGCGATGGAGGCGCTGGCGATATTCGTTATCGATTCCGCGATCGCCATGCGCCCGGAGGCTGCGGAGTCGAAAAGGGCCAGCGGCGTGCGTTCGCCCATGGCCATGGCCTCGCCGGTGTAGCCAGTATAGGCGGTGGCCGTTACCGCGGCGTCGGCTACCGGTACCTGCCAGGGGCCCACCATCTGATCGCGGTGCACCAGACCGGTGATCGTGCGATCGCCGATGGTAATCAGGAAGTTCTTGCTCGCAACCGAAGGCAGCGCTAACACTCTGGATATGGCATCACCGAGATCGAGATCGGAGGTTACGAAGTCGAACTTCGGTAGCTGCCCGGACTTCACGTCGCGATGCATCTTCGGCGGCTTGCCGAACAGCAGCTCCATAGGCAGGTCGATGGGGCTGTTGTCGAAGTGGGTATCGTCTAAGCGAATATGTTGCTCCGCCGTCGTCTCACCCACTACGGCGAACGGGCAACGCTCGCGTTCGCAGATGGCGCTGAACTGCGGCAGATGCTCCGGGTCTACGGCGATCACGTAGCGCTCCTGCGCCTCGTTACACCAGATCTCCAGCGGCGACATCTGGCTTTCGGCATTCGGAATATCGCGCAGCCTGAAGATGCCACCTCGCCCGCCGTCCTTCACCAGTTCCGGCAAGGCATTCGACAGGCCGCCCGCGCCGACGTCGTGTATGAAGGCGATGGGATTCTGCTCGCCGCGCTGCCAGCACTGATCGATAACTTCCTGACAGCGGCGCTCCATCTCGGCGTTCTCGCGCTGCACCGAGGCGAAGTCCAGATCTTCGCTGCCCGAGCCGGAAGCCATGGACGAGGCGGCGCCGCCGCCTAGGCCGATTAGCATCGCAGGCCCACCCAATACGATGAGTTTGGAGCCGACCGCGATCTCACTTTTCTGCACATGGGGCTCGCGAATATTGCCGATGCCGCCGGCGATCATGATGGGCTTGTGGTAGCCACGCACCTCGGCGACTCCGGCCTCGTTCTCGACGCTGGCCTCGAAGCTGCGGAAGTAACCCGCCAGTGCGGGCCGGCCGTATTCGTTATTGAACGAGGCACCACCGATCGGGCCCTCGAGCATGATGTCCAGCGCCGAGGCGATGTGCGCGGGCTTGCCGAGCTCCGCCTCCCAGGGCTGGGTAAAACCGGGGATCTTGAGATTGGAGACGCTGAAGCCAGTTAGGCCCGCCTTCGGCTTCGAGCCTGTGCCGGTAGCGCCCTCGTCGCGAATCTCGCCGCCGGAGCCGGTCGATGCGCCGGGGAATGGTGCGATCGCCGTAGGATGGTTGTGAGTCTCGACCTTCATGAGGATGTGTACTGGCTCCGCATGGAAGCCGTACTGCTTCGAATCGGGGTTTGGGAAGAAGCGCTGGCTGTCGTGTCCCTGCATCACTGCGGCGTTGTCGGAGTAGGCAGAGAGCACACCGCCCGGCGAGCACTTGTGGGTATTGCGGATCATGCCGAACAGCGAGTGCGTCTGCTGCTCGCCGTCGATGGTCCAGTCGGCGTTAAAAATCTTGTGGCGGCAGTGTTCCGAGTTGGCCTGGGCGAACATCATCAGCTCGATGTCGTTCGGGTTACGGCCGAGCTCGCTGAACTGGTCGAACAGGTAGTCTATCTCGTCGTCCGCAAGAGCCAGGCCGAGTTTGCCATTGGCCTCGACTAGTGCGGCCTTGCCGCTGGCCAGAATTTCGACCGAGCTCATGGGCTGCGGCTCGGCGTGGCGGAACAGGCAGCTGGCGTCTTGCGCGGTGTCGAGTACTGCCTGGGTCATGCGGTCGTGGATCAGCTCATCGAGCAGCGCCGTTTCCGCCGGCTCCAGCGCCTGGGAAAGCTGCACGGTGAATACTGTGCCACGCTCGACGCGCTCGACCTGGTTCAGGCCGCAGTTGTGCAGGATATCGCTGGCCTTGCTAGACCAGGGCGAGATGGTGCCGGGACGCGGGACGACGACGCGGGTGAGTGTTGATTTCGGGTTCTCGGAGCCGGTGCCTGCGCTGAAGCTGGCACCGTAGTGCAGCAGGGCATTCACGACATCGAATTCTTGCTGATTCAGCGCTTCGCTGCAATCGAGGAAGTGGACGAACTGCGCGCTGAACGATTCTACCTGGGGGAGTCTGGCCTGAAAAGTAACGAGTAATTTGGAAGATTTGAAAGCAGAAAGAGCTGCCGCTCCAAATATGACCTGCATCGATGCTGTCCCAATCTGAGGCGGTGTGACCCGCTGTTAAGGAGCCGCAATGATAAAGGATTTGGGGTTCGAATTCAGGAAAAAGTAGCGATTTATTTGCCGCGGAGGACTGTATCAGGACTCGGGCTTGTAGCGGCCTTCTTCCTTGCTGACGATCTCGATGCCATCCTCGTCCTCAACCCAGAAATCCACGTGGGACAGCGTCGTGATGTCGCGGCGCGTGTCGTTGAAGTACGGGGTAGCACGCACGGTGTAGGTCTCGCCGGCTCGGGCGTTGAAGCGCAGCATACGGCTGACAGTTTCTCGGGTACGAGAGTAAGTGACCATAGCCGGCGCGAGGCCACCGAGGGTACCTAAGTCCCAAGAGAAATAGACACGAATATCGTGGAAGCCCGGGGTAATTTGAATAGCGCGGTGTTGATTGCTGTTGGTGACCGGTATCTCGTCGACCTCGATGAAGCGGATGGTGTCGATGTAGCGATTGAGGAGCTCGGTGCGGACGAAGCTGCCCCCGCGTACCGTGGCGAGCTGCATATCTGCCCGCGGGTCGCCGAAATAGGCCTTGTAGGGAGGCGGCGCGGCACAGGCCGCCAGCAAGCTGAGCAGCAACGTGGCCAGCGAGAGAGTCCTGAGCTTGTGTGTAGACGTAGTCATATCAATTACTTTGCCTCTAAGGCGGGCAATCAGGAAGTTTTATACAAGCTGCTCCCTTTATAAGCAAGTTAATTGCCCTTTCGCCTGCTCTGGAAGAAGCCCTGTAACAGTGCAGAGCACTCTGCCTCCAACACGCCCGGGGTAAAGGCTAGCCGATGATTGAAGTATTCGGCCTCGGTCAGCCGTGCCCTGCTGATCACCGCGCCGGCCTTGGGCTCACTGGCCCCGAAAACGAGTCGGTCTACGCGGGCATGGATCAGAGCCCCCAGACACATGGTACAGGGCTCCAGAGTAACATAGAGGGTAGTGCCTGGAAGGCGGTAATTTTGCCGAAATTGTGATGCGCTTCTTAGGGCTACGACCTCCGCGTGCGCAGTTGCGTCGCAGGTCCGGATTGGCTGATTGAAGCCTGCACCGATGATCTCGCCGCCCTCCACCAGCACGGCGCCCACCGGCACCTCGCCTACGTCCGCCGCCTGCTCGGCGAGCTGCAGCGCCTCGCGCATCCAGCGCTCATCGACTGTCGTGTCAGAATTAGCTTCCATGACTACTTAGTTCGACCTCGCAGAAAAATAGTTAACCCCATAAAGACCCATGGACACCGCCGGGCCGATGCCGAAGGCGAACATCAGCGTGCCCAGACCCACCGTGCCACCCAGCAGCCAGCCGAAGAATACGACGGTGATCTCGATCGCCGTGCGCACCCGCGCCACCGGCTGCCGGCTGACGCGCTGCAGGCCGGTCATCAGCCCGTCCCGCGGCCCCGGCCCGAGATTCGCGATCAGGTAGATGCCGCTGCCGAAACCCACCAGCAGAATACCGACCGTTGTTTCCAGAATCTGTAATGCATAGACCTCGCTGCTGGGCAGATACGGCAGGGAGAACTCGATAGCCAACGAGATGATAACGGCATTCAGCACCGTGCCGATGCCCGGGGTCTGCCTTAGGGGTATCCACAGCAGTAGTACCGCGAGGCTCGTCAGAAAGGTGGTCGCGCCGATACTCCAGCCACTGATCTCGGAGAAGCCCTGAGACAGGACGGTCCAGGGGCTGTTGCCCGCACCCGACTTGATCAGCAGCGATTCGCCGATGCCGAATATCGTCAGGCCAATGCACAATAGAAAAAGTGTCATGAAGCGTGGGCGAAAATTAAGAGCCTGCGCGGAACTCCACGAGGTTATGGGAACGCTCTTGACGGAAAAGATTTTCATGGGTGCAATCTACTGCTGCGACATCAATTCGCACTGCTGGGTGGTTATCGGTTTATTTCCTACGGAGACGGGAATTTACTCGGTCGGCGTTAGCTTGGCATTATATACCAACTAGTCTCACCGCCGACTGCTTGGTAAAGAAGGAGACGGCTATGACTTCGTAGCTGCAGTCGTTCTCTGCACAATAGTCCGAGAGCGCCTTGTACTCGTCCTGCTCCCAGTGCTCGTTTACGATGAACTCGTCGAAGATCAGCAGCGTCTGACCATCGATAACTGGCTTCGCGTTTGTCAGCGCGCACAGCGTCGAGGAATAGAGATCGGCATCGAAGTTGATCAGCGCGGCCAGCGGTCTAGGCTCGGCGAAGAACTTGGGTAGCGACGCCTCAAACTCGCCTGCTATGAATTCCCCACCCTCTATCACGGGAATCTTGCCCGCGCTGGAGTAGGACCCCGCCTTCTCGTCGTGCCAGTCTTCGGGAAGCCCGGCGAAGGTATCGAAGCCGAAGCCGTGATCAAAGCTGCGCATGAGATAGCGAAACGCTTCGCCGGTGAACACGCCAAATTCATAAAACGGTCGAGATCTATCGCTCCGGGCGATGATGCTATCGAAGAAACTCCAACGATTAAAATGCAACTCGGGCAGGCTGGGCAGCGTGGTTAACCAAGCCAGCGATCTAAGCAGAGGGTGATCGCCCAGCTCGGATTGCCGTAGCTGATCGAAGTCGGATCTATCTCCCTTATAGAACTGCAAGACACAGCGGTTCAGCCTGGCGCTGATGTGATCCTGCTCTAGCGCCAGGCATCTACCTAGCCAGTCTTCTGCCTCACCGCTGTTTGTGGCCGTGCCGACAAGATTCCAGGCCGCGTCGGCGTAGTCAGGCCGTAGCGCCAACGCCTGCTTATAGCAATTGATCGCCTCTGCAGTGTCCGCCCTCGTCATAAGCGCACTACCCATATTGTTATAGGCCTCGGCGAAGTCGGGGTCGATCTGCAGCGCCTGCCTATAACTGTCCAGCGCCTGCTCCAGTTCGCCGCCGTCTTTCAGGGCATTTCCCAAGTTGCAGAGAACCTTCGCATGATCGGGTTCGATCTTAAGAGCGGCCCTGTAACTGGCGATAGCCGCCTTGATATCGCCTTCGTCCTTCAAGGCATTACCCAGATTGTTGTGCGCTATTGGGTACTGAGGCTCGATCTCTAGCGCGTCTCGATAGCTGTCGATCGACGCGGACAGATCGCCCTTCTCGCCCAGGGCGACGCCGAGATTGAAATGAGTCTTCGCATCCCTTGGTTCGATCTGCAGGGCATTTCGGTAACTCGCAATGGCTTCGTCACACTGCCCGAGTCCGAGATGAGAGGCGCCGAGAATATTGTGCAGAATGCTGGAGCTTGGGTAAGTCTGAAGCAGGCCGGTGATATGCGTTAGGGCCTGCTGTAGGTTGCCCTGCGCATAGAGCCCTATGACAAATTGAATGTCGGCGGGGGAAGGATTCTTACTATCTTGCGCTATGGTGATGCCCTCCTCTTTACGGACTTCTTTCTGAGTCCTTTATCGTGGCGATCTAATGCATGCTCTCGAATGTGAGAGTCGATGTTCTACTGTACAGCGCAATACCAGCAGGCGCGTATATCTTGGAATAACTAGACTGCAGTTACTCCCACTCGATCGTCGCCGGTGGTTTGCTGGATATGTCGTAAGCGACGCGGGAGACGTCGGCTATTTCATTCATGATGCGACTGGACAGGCGTTCCAGCAACTCCGGGTCTAGCCGCGCCCAGCGTGCGGTCATGAAGTCGATGGTCTCGACCGCGCGCAGGGTAATGACATAGGAGTAGCGGCGAGCATCGCCGACGACACCGACGGACTTCACCGGCAGGAACACGGCGAAGGCCTGGCTGACCTTGTTGTAGACATCGGCGCGGTGTAGCTCTTCCATGAAGATGGCATCGGCCAGGCGTAGTATGTCGCAGTATTCCTTCTTGACCTCACCCAACACACGCACGCCCAGACCCGGGCCCGGGAACGGATGGCGATAGACCATGTCGTAGGGCAGGCCCAGCTCCAGACCGATCTTGCGCACCTCGTCCTTGAACAGTTCTCTCAGTGGCTCCACCAGTTCCATCTTCATGTCGTCCGGCAGGCCGCCCACGTTGTGGTGCGACTTGATCACGTGCGCCTTGCCCGTCTTGGAACCGGCAGACTCGATGACGTCAGGGTAGATCGTACCCTGCGCCAACCAGTTCACGTCTTTCAGTTTCGTTGCTTCTTCGTCGAACACCTCGATGAAGGTGTTGCCGATAATCTTGCGCTTCTGCTCCGGCTCGTCGACGCCAGCTAGCTTGCTCAGGAAGCGCTCCTCGGCATCGACGCGGATAACCCGAACGCCCATGTTCTTCGCGAAGGTCGCCATGACCTGATCGCCCTCGTTCAGGCGCAGCAGACCGTTGTCGACGAAGACACAGGTGAGCTGATCGCCGATGGCCTTGTGCAGCAGCGCGGCGACTACAGAAGAGTCTACGCCGCCGGACAGCCCGAGAAGCACCTTGTCCTTGCCGACCTTGGCGCGCACCGTCGCGATCGCGTCTTCGATGATGTTTGCCGCTGTCCATAAGGACTCGCAGCCGCAGATGCCGTGACAGAAGCGCTCTAGAATGCGCTGCCCCTGCACGGTATGGGTTACCTCGGGGTGAAACTGTATGCCGTAGTAGTCGCGCGACTCGTCACACATCGCCGCGATGGGCGCACTCTCGGTAGCGGCGATAAGCTTGAAGCCAGGCGGCACCTCGGTCACCTTGTCGCCGTGACTCATCCACACGTCTAGCTGCGCGGCGCCGCTCTCGTTGATGCGGTCCTCGATGCCGTCGAATAGTTTATTCGACTCGACCACATCGACCTGCGCAAAGCCAAACTCCGACTTGCTCGAAGCTTCTACCTTGCCTTCAAAGCGCTGGGCCATAGCCTGCATGCCATAGCAGATACCCAGAATCGGCTTGCCGGCATCGTAAATAAACTCCGGCGGCCGCGGCGACGCATCGTGATTCGCCGACTCCGGGCTCCCGGAGAAAATAATCCCCTGCGGATCGAACTCCCGAAACAGCTCCTCATCAACCGCATAATCCCAGATCTCACAATACACCCCCAACTCACGAACCCGTCGCGCGATCAGCTGCGTATACTGCGAACCAAAATCCAGAATCAATATCTTCTGGCTATGAATATTAGCTGTAGTCATCTAATCCAATCTCAAAATACTTTCTACAATTCTTCGAATTCGTCTACGAACCCGCTACCTAAACCCCAAGAATTCATCACCGGCCCCACGATCTCGAGGAAATATCCCAGAGAATCCATCACCGACCCTACGATCTCGAGGACCACAAAACTAGGTATTGAACACTGACCCCAATCTCTCGAGGATGAATCATTGAAGCCCAGAGGCGAGGCAAAAGGCCTACCCAAGTCAGGAGCATACAGTGAGTATGTGACTGGCTTGGGTAGGCCTTTTAACGAAGCGGCTGGGCTTCAAGGGTTTATCCGTTCCACCAAAAAATCTGTTCAGGGCACCGAAAGCGAACCTAAGGCCTTTTAACGAAGCGGCTAGGCCCTGCCTCAACTCACTCTATAATTGGGCGCTTCCTTCGTAATACTTACATCATGCACATGACTTTCGTTCATGCCCGACGCCGTAATCTTCACAAACTGCGTCTTAGTCCGCATCTCCTCAATATTCGCCGAACCGGTATACCCCATCGCGGAGCGCAGTCCACCCATGAGCTGATGCACGATCGCGGACATGGAACCCTTATAAGGCACACGCCCTTCGATACCCTCAGGCACCAATTTCTCGGTACCCGAATCCACATCCTGGAAGTAGCGATCGCTTGAGCCTTGAGAGTGCGACATGGCACCTAATGAACCCATGCCACGATAGGCCTTGTAGCTTCTGCCCTGATACAGCTCTACCTCGCCGGGCGCCTCTTCGGAGCCGGCCAACAGGCTGCCTACCATAACGACATGGGCGCCGGCGGCGATAACTTTCGCGATGTCGCCAGAGTAGCGAATGCCGCCATCGGAGATTACGCAGACGTCGCTGCCCTTCACTGCCTCGACCACATTGGCTACGGCCGAAATCTGCGGCACGCCGACTCCCGTTACGATACGAGTAGTACAGATGGAACCTGGACCTATGCCCACCTTCACGGCATCGGCACCGGCCTTGACCAGGTCTCTCGCTGCGTCGGCGGTGGCGATGTTGCCGCCGATCACGGCGACCTCGGGATACTTCTGCTTGATGTTCTTAACCTGATCGAGCACGAACTGGGAATGGCCGTGGGCGGTGTCGACGATGACCACATCGACGCCAGCCTCGACTATCGCTTCGATGCGATCGGCCGAGTCGGGACCCGTGCCTACCGCCGCAGCGGCACGCAGCCTGCCGAGTTCGTCCTTGCAGGCGTTGGGGAAGTCTTCCGACTTGCGAATATCTTTGAGTGTGATGAGGCCCTTTAAGGCGAAGTCGTCGTCGACGACTAGGATCTTCTCGATACGGTGACGATGCAGCAATTCTTTTACCGCCTCGAGTTTGAAGTCTTCCTTCACCGTGACCAGTCTTTCCTTGGGCGTCATGATGGTCGCGACCTTGGCATCGAGGTTGGCCTCGAAGCGCACATCGCGACTCGTCACGATGCCGGCAAGGCCCGACGTATCCAGCACGGGCATGCCGGAGATATTGTATTCCTGCATCAGAGCCACCAGCTCTCGGATGCTGGCATCGGCCGAGATCGTAATAGGATCCTTCACCACGCCACTTTCGAATTTCTTTACGAGACGCACTTCCCGTGCCTGATTGTCGACGCTCATGCTCTTGTGCAGCACACCAAGACCGCCTTCCTGCGCCATAGCAATCGCGAGACGGGACTCGGTAACCGTGTCCATCGCGGATGATATGAGGGGGATATTGAGCGCGATTGAACGCGTCAACTGGGTATTGAGAGATACTGTCTTGGGTAGAACGATCGAGTGGGCAGGCAGGAGTAGAACATCATCAAATGTTAAAGCCTCTTCAGCGATACGTAACATGTGATTACCACCATCTACAAAACGGAGATTATACAGAGAGCTTGGCCGCTTGTATAGATTCTGAAGTGGGCTTTACCTATTTTTAGCTGGCGCGGGGAAGCCTTTCTAACCCGTATCTCTCCCCGCATAGATGGCGTGCTAACGGAACCGTCAGCCAGAGCGAGAAATAAATCAGCCCAGACCATTCTATCTGATCGCCAAGCAGCGGCGCCGCCAGGGAAGACACCAAGGCCGTTGCCGCCACGACTGCCCAGGTCAGGCAGGCGATCTTGCAGAACACCACTTCGAATTCACTCAGCAAGAGTTGCTCGCGCTGGCGCAACGAGTTCTGGTAGAGCGCGATAAGAATCAAGGAGAGCGCCATTAGCCCCATGCCGAAATAGACCATGAGGCTGACCACGTCGGCTAACTCCATGATCTCCAGATTTTGCTGCAAGGCACCCTGGGATAGATAGCTAATACTGAGCTGCACCATCAGCTTAATAGGGTAGACGAAGGTCAGCACCAACATGACCAGACCGAGACTGAGATAGAGCGTTATTCGATCTTGCAGACCAAACGTCCGACTCCAGATTGTGTGCGCCACCCAGATCGAGCCGATGACCGTGGCGCTGACCACGAACGCCGGTATATCCTGCGAGAGGCTTAGTAGCTCCGGCACCGTATCGGGTATCTCATCGATGCTGATTACGAGCATGGTGAAGGCGAACGCGAAGGCGGCATCGACGAAGGTTTCGATGCGGCTCATGTTTTCGCCGCGCAGAATGCGGCCGTCTTCGCGGCGGCAGGAATCGAGATAGGCCTGAGTGAGTTGTTGCATAGACGCCTTACTCGAAATGCAGTTCCGCGATAGCGATGCCGTGCTCCCCCGCCACCGAGTACAACAGATAGGTTCTGCCCTCTTCCTCGAAAATGGTCGGGTCCCGGAGCTGATTCACACGCTCATCGATGTGCCCGCGGCGAGAAGCCGAAACCGGCAGATTCGCGCCCTCCCATTCCCTCTCGGGGCGCAGCACTTCTACCGGCTCCGATTCCTGCCACTGCATCCAGTCGCCCGCCATGTCGATAGTCGACAGGAAGATGCGCTCCGGCGCATGCCCGGCCTGGGTCCAGAATACATGCAAGGTATCGCCCCGGATTAGCAGGGCATTGTGGCGCATACTGTCATTGAAGAAGCGCGGCCCCGCCTCGAAGTCGCCGAGGCCGTCTCGCGAGCGATACAGATAGCCGGGCATGGCGAGGGCATAGTGATAGCCGCCGTGTTGTATGACGCGGAAATAGGGTCGGCCCAATACCTCGGGCCTGCCGCTAAACTGAATGCCGTCGTCTGACAGCGCGAGGCGCGTGAGCTGCTGCCCCGCATCGCGGCCATGCAGATACATGATGATCTGGCGATTCTCGTTGTCGATGTGTACATCGGGCGAGGCGATGTGGGCATACAGCGCACCGCTGGCACCGGGCGCCAGGGCGCAGGGCGGACAGGTGGTAGGGAAGTAGGAGTCCTCGAGCTTCAGGGTTCCGGGCTCGTGCATCTGCCAGGGGCCACGCAAGTCGTCCGCATAGGCGAGCCGGATATAGCTGCCGCGGTGATCGGCGAAATAGAGGTAGTAGTTGCCCAAGGGATTCTCGATCCAGTCCGGCACGCGGATCAGCGAGGGGCCCTGAATATTGCTACCCATGCGCGCGTCCATATCCGGTACGATGATGGGCGCATCGAGCAGTCTCGTCACGCGGGGCGCGGTAGTTTCTGCAGACTGTAGCGGTAGTGAGGCGACCAGTAGCGTGACCGCCGCGATCGCGCCCATAGCTCTGTTCAACATCTTGCTCCCTCCTCTCAGGTCCCCTGCCATGGAACCTTATACGCCGGTCGAATGCAAGGCGAGCAAGCTCCGCATCTCGCCGAGCGCTTGCATCCGCCACTGGCAGAAATTACTCTCTGCAAACCCCTTACCGAGTCCAGACACACAGCCATGAACACAGAAGCCGATTCCAACGCAAAAGAGACCGCCCTGACGCGCCTGCTGCGGGAGCCTACCCTGCACTTCTTCGTCATCGCGCTGTGTATCTTCGCGCTCTATGCCATCACGCAGCCCGGCGACGACAAGCTATTGGAGATTGACCGGCGTGACATCGAAGCGCGCATCTTCATGCAGGAACTGTCGCGCGGGGAGGAGCTGAGCGCCGAGCAGCGCGAGCTCGTAACCGCCTTCTATATCGAGGAACAGATTCTGGTGCGCGAGGCACTGGCGATGGAGCTCGATAACGACGAGAGGATACACGACATGCTCGCGCAGAAGATGCGCCATGTACTGAGCGGTAGCATCATCCAACCCAGCGCCGAGGAACTGCGCAGCTATTATGAACAGAACCGAAGCCAGTTCGAGACGCCGGCTACCCTGACCCTGGACGAGCTGGTGTTCAATAGCCGCGACGAGCTAGCTGCCGAGATTACCGCGGCGCTAGCCGAGGGTGCCGAGCCGGACAGCCTGCTGGCGATGAGCGCGGGTACGAATGCGCCACTGCCGAATGTAACTGCCGTGGACCTGGCGAATATTTTCGATCAGGAATTTGCCGACACGCTGCTGGCGAGCGAGATGAACCAGTGGCAGGGCCCATTCGTGAGCAACCGCGGCCAGCACTGGCTACGCGTTACTGAGAGGAACGCCGCAGGCATACCCGAGCTGGAAGAGATCGCCGACCTGGTGCGGCTGGAATGGATCGCCGCCGAGGAAGAGAGCCGCCTGCAGTCGGAGGTCGACAAGCTGTGGGACGAATACACCATCATCATCCGTGACGACGTCGAAGAATAGGCAGGCATGGCAGCGACCCTACAGAGACAGCTAGCCAGAGCGACTCGCGCAGCGGCCGCCCTGTTGCTTGCGACTGCCCTATTGGCACCAGCGGCCACGGCGCACGATGTCGATGTGACCGGCGTGGCAAGGGTCTTCCTCGATGAGGTTGGCGCTGAGCAGTATCAACTCTCGATCGTCGATCAACAGGTTCCGCCACTTTTCAACGTCGAACGCATCCTGCCGGAGCGTTGTACGGGGCTAACCCCCGGCCGCTTCAGCTATCGCTTCGAGTGCACGCCCGCGCTCAACAGCGAAGACACGCTGGCCTTCCCCTGGTCGCTCGAGGGCTTGGTGCTCATCGCGAACTGGCAGGACGGTAGCGAGGTGTCGGGCTACTTCCCGGGCGATGGCAGTATGATCGACGTGCCGATGTCGGAGATGAAGGCCGGTGCGGCGTCGCTAACAAACCTCGCCAGCCGCTACCTGATCCTGGGTGGCGAACACATCCTGTTCGGCGTGGACCACCTGCTGTTCGTGCTCGGCCTGCTGCTACTGCTTAGCGGGTTCTGGACCCTATTGAAGACGATTACGGCATTCACAATCGCCCACAGCATCACACTCGCCTTCGCGGTATTGGGCATCTTCCCCGTGCCGGGCGCACCCATCGAAGTTTTGATCGCGCTATCAATCGCGTTTCTGGCGCGCGAAATCATCATGGGGCAACGCGGCCATACTACGCTCGCGCATTCCAAGCCCTGGATCGTGGCCTTCGCCTTCGGCTTGATTCACGGCTTTGGCTTTGCAGGCGCGCTGGGGGAGATCGGCCTAAGCGATGCGGACATCCCGCTGGCCTTGCTGTTCTTTAATCTTGGTGTTGAGGCGGGTCAGGTCGCATTCATTATTGCCTTACTCGCCTTGAATGCCGTCATGCGCAAGCTGTTCAGGGCGCTTGTACCAAGCATTCAACAGGGGCTCGCCTATGGATTGGGCGGCATCGCCTGCTACTGGTTTCTCGAGCGCGCGCCTAGCCTGTTCGTCGTCTAGCGCGGCTGATACTGCTGGTGACAGGACTCGCAGGGTGGATAGAGCGCATCGTTGCCGGCGGCGGATAGCGCCTCCTCATCCTTGTTTTGAACCGCCGCGATCACCTGGCGCGCGGCGTCAATCATCTGCTGGTTGTGCCGCAGCCAGTCCGCTTCCTGCGCGCGCTGCGCCTCGCCCGCGCCCGTTCCGCCGAGTTGCAGCAGATTACCGGCGGCTATCACCGTCAGCGCGGCATTGTTCACTTCCTGCCACTGCGCCTCGCTCTCTAACTGGTACGCACCCCAGATCGTAGTCGTCGCCGGCGTGATCATCGCGTTCATGACTTCCTTCACGCTTAGCAGGCTTTCTTGCTTATCCGTCTGCGCAAAGCTAACGCCAAGGCCACACAGGCTCGCAACACCTAACACAACATACTTGGTCTTCTTCATGGAGATACTCCTATAAAAAAGCCGACTTTGATGTCGGCTTTTCGATCACAGCAAAGTCATTTACTTCCTTACTGCGCCTCTTTCTCTTCGAGTCTCGCGCCGGCAAGAATACCCGGCAGCGCGTAGTTGCCTTCGTGGCAGGCATACTCGTAGATTCTGTCCTCTACCGCATTCATCGGCAACTCGCCCTTCCACGCGGTGGAATACACCTTGGGGTCGTCGACCGTGAATTGATAGAGCAGCGTATCTTCACCCACTCGCGTGAAGCGTTCGGTTACCGTCGCGTCGGGCGAGAGATAGAAGAAGTGACGTAGGGCACCTCTAAAACTCTGCTGCGGGTGGTAGTTAGTCGTCTCCACCACTAGCGTGTCGCCGTCGTAGTAGCCGATCGAGTCGCCTAGCCACTTCGGTATATCGGAATGCTCGCTGTCCTGCATGCGGATGATGCGCGCATCGTGGTTCATCTCGGCCAGGATCATGACATAGTCTTCGGTCTGCACGATCTGGCTGTGGTTGTTGTAGAGCACCGGCAGCATGGGTGGACCGCCGGAAGAGCCGAAGCCCACCAGGCAGCGCTCGCCCAGAGGGCGCGCCTCGGGTCCGTCGAAGGGACCTGGGCCCGTTGCCCGGGCGCCGAAGATTGCGCGCTGCGCACCCTCGGCCCATGGCAGCCGGCCGTTCGCCGGCTCCACCAGGATCGACGTGCGAATCTCGCCGTCGATCACGGCCATGCGCTCGCCCGGATCCATCCAGAAAGTGTTATAGCCGCCGACGTCCGGCTCCGCCGCGGTAGGCGCTGCGGTCAGGTCTTCGAGATAGCTGTCTCCGGTCTGGCCGATACGCGCTGCTTCCTCTTCGCTGATGGTTAGCTGGCCATTGAACTGCTCGCCGCGCTCCAGCATCGTTACTGTCGCGATGTTATAGACGCCCTGCAGGTCCGGCGCGCCGAAGCTGGTGCGTGGCGCAACATAGTCTTGTGCAAGCGCGCTCTGCCCTAGGCTAATTACCAGGCCGGTGGCGAGTAGTGTGGCGCTCAATTTGTTCGTGTGCATCTTGGTTATTCCTTTCTCTGTTCCAACAAGGCAGCGCAGACTGCCTCCCCTATTCCCTGTGTATTCTAGCATTGCGGCGCTGGGGCAGAAACCTGAGCACGGGCCAGAACAGTTAAAACGACGCATGCCAGCCGTCAACCGTCGCTTACAGGGGCAAAAGCCATGAACTTTTGGCCTGTTTTCTGCTTTAATCGCTGAATCCCAATTTACTCGCAACATCACGCCCAGAGAGCAGGAGCAGCCCATGCGATTCCTCAACCCACTTAGAAAACTCACGCTACTGGCCGCGCTATTCACGATTGCTGCAACGGCCCGCGCCGACCTGCTGGACGAGGTGGAGCACGGCTACGCCGACAACAATGGCGTGAAGATTCACTACGCCACGGTTGGCGAGGGCCCACTGGTGATCATGATTCACGGCTTTCCGGACTTTTGGTACAGCTGGCGCCACCAGATGGAGGGCCTGAAGGACGATTTTCAGGTGGTGGCCATCGATCAGCGCGGCTATAACCTGAGCGGGCAGCCCGAGGAGGAGTCTAGCTATGCGATGGCGAATCTGATCGGCGACGTCGCCGCCGTGATCCGCCACTTCGGTGCGGAAAAGGCCAATATCGTCGGGCACGACTGGGGCGGCATCGTCTCCTGGCAGTTCGCCTTCGCCCTGCCGCAGATGGTGGAGAACCTTGTCATCCTGAACATGCCCCACCCCAATGGCCTAACGAGAGAGCTGGCCAATAATCAGGAACAGCAGGAGAACAGCGGCTATGCACGCGCCTTCATAGCGGGCGAGTCTACCGATCCAGACATCTTCTTCGGCCTGCCCATGAATCCACAGACCCTGTCGGGCTGGGTCACGGACCCGGTGGCGAGGCAGGAGTATGTGACGGCGTTCGAGCGCTCAAACTTCGACGGCATGCTGGCCTATTACAAGCAGAATTACCCCCGCGCTGGCGCCGGATCGGCTCCACCACCCCCCGCGCCACGGCTAAATATGCCGGTTCTGCTGTTTCACGGCCTGGCGGACACGGCCCTGCATTCCGACGGCCTGAACAATACCTGGGGCTGGATCGATGCTGACACGACAATCGTGACGGTGCCCGGTGCCAGCCATTTCGTGCAGCAGGACGCGGCAGAACTGGTTACCAGCACCCTGAAGTGGTGGCTTCTAGCACGGCAATAGCCGTCATATACTCTTATATTTCAGAGACTTACATTCGATTAGGTGGCGGCACGCCTGGAGACTAGGTGCCCGCCTCGCCACGAGACCGCAAGCGGGCCAGCCGTTTGGGCTTAATAGGACCGGCTCACAGGGTAGTGGGCAGGGTTAGAAACCCTATGAATTCGGCGAATAAGACTCTACACTGTGCACTCAGGTCAGGAATGGCGAAATAGGCCTGAAAGGCTCAGCCTGGATTCGGCCCCAAAACATGGACTCGGTAGCACCGTGAACATGGCACAGGGTCGATCGAAGCCGAGCAAACAGAAAGAAGAAGAAGTTCGCCACCGAGCTGAAGACGAATCCCCAGTGGGCTCCGATTCGGCAATTTTGAAAGTTAAAGAGCAATATATATCGAGGGCTACATGAGTAAAGGCACAGTAAAGTGGTTTAATGCAGACAAAGGTTTCGGATTCATCACTCCAGAGGAAGGTGGCAACGATCTCTTCGTTCACTATTCAGAGATTCAGTCCGACGGTGGTTTCGCCACTCTGAACGACGGTCAACAAGTTGAATACGAAGTTGGACAAGGTCAGAAAGGGCCTTGCGCAAACAAAGTAGTTCCTCTCTAGGCTTATTAGGTCTAAAAGAACGCTTCAACGAAGCGGCCAGCCTCTGGGCTCGCCGCTTCTTTTGTTTGTGACCCTCTATTTATGGCCCTCGCAAGTCACGGCGCCGCGAGCGGCTAGCCGAACCAAGAGCACAGTGCGAGGCTGCGCGTGAGCGACACAATCCACAGACTGGACCTGAGCAAGGAGTACTTCTTCGAAGAAGGATGCCACATCATCGAGGTCGTAAACTCCCCCGCCGACGAGGACGTATCGATCGCCCGCGCCAGGGTCGAGCCAGAGCAGCAGACGCGCTGGCACTATCTGGAGCACACTACCGAGCGCTATGTGATCCTCGAGGGCCGCGGCCTTGTTGAGGTCGGCAGCGAGGCGCCCACCGCCGTGGGTCAGGGGGATGTCGTGATCATCCCGCCCAATACGCGCCAGCGCATCAAGAATACCGGTGCGGGCGACCTGATCTTCCTCGCCATCTGCTCACCTCGCTTCCGCCCGGAAAACTACCACGACGGCGCACCCTAGCCGCCCGGCCTAGCTGGAAAAACCCTTGACAAGCAAAGGTTTACCTGTAGACTGCGCCTAGCTTGAAAGTAAGCAACTATTTATTTCCCCATTTCGAAGTCTTCCTAGTAACACCTCGTCCTGACGTTTAATAAGTACGCCGAATTTCTAGCACGACCCCTGCTCTGCAGGATTTTTAATTTTATTATTTTTAGGTAACAAAAATGTCTGACAAAATTACTGGTACAGTGAAATGGTTTAACGAAAACAAGGGCTTCGGCTTCATAGAACGCGAAGGCGGCCCAGATGTATTCGCGCACTTCAGCGCGATCCAAAGCTCCGGTTACAAAACTCTTGCTGAAGGTCAGCGCGTAGAGTTTGTCGTAACTGACGGTCAGAAAGGACCGCAGGCTGAAGAAATCGTCGCTGTCTAAGTCCGACTGGCGCCAGCGATTATTGCTGGCGCTGATCTAGACTGAAGTGACCGAAGGGGCAATTCCGCGAGGAGTTGCCCTTTTTTCTTTTCCGGGCCCACGCGGCAGCAAGTTTGCGGCATAATGGCAGGCCTGATCGAGGCTAGCCCCAAGAGGCGACTACACACTAGACCTATGACACTCTTCGAATTCCTAATGGCACTCGCCTCGGTGGTAATCGCGATCGCGCTGACGGAGATCTTCGCGGGCTGGGGGCGACTGCTGCGCTCGCACATCGTGCCCAAGATCGATTGGCTGCATCTCGGCTGGACGCTCGTCGTCGTGCTGTATGCGATTCAGTATTGGGTTGGCATCTGGCCCTATCGCGATATCCAGTTCATCGTAATCTATCAGGTGTGGTTCCTGATTTTCCCCACGCTCTTTATCGTGCTGGTGTCCTATGCGATTACGCCGGATGTAGACCCCGACACGACGCTGGATCTTCGTGACTATTATATGTCGCGGCGCGGCCCTATCTTCATAGGCCTGGCGGCGTTCATTCTGACGGCCCAGCTCGCCGACACCATCATTCTGGAATTCGGTTTTAACTGGATAGGCCTTTCCCTCGTGGGCATCGCACTACTGCCTGCGTTGGTGCAGAAGATTAGCGTGCACACTACTGTGATGGTATTCAATCTGATCTTCGTGCTGATCAACGGCTTCGGCTTCGCGCCGGGCAGCAACGGCCTGATCAATTAACGCGGCCGGCGGCTACTCACTCGCGCCAGTTTGCCGTACCATTGTCATCCCTGAATTCAGCACTGTGTAGTTACTATGAAACAAATTCTAGCCTTCGCCTTACTCTTCGCCCTCTGCTCTGCCCACGCGGCCGATAGCACCGAGCCCGATATCAGCGGCAGCTCGGACAAGGGCCTGCAGATCGAGATCTATAGCCAACTGTCGCCACTGGTGATCAATCAGATCCATAGCTGGCATATACGGGTGATGGACCGAAATGGTGAGAAACAGATACTCGAAAACCTGGATGTATTCGGCGGCATGCCCGAGCACGATCACGGCCTGCCGACGCAGCCCGTGGTTACCACCCATCTCGACAACGGCGACTACCTGCTCGAGGGTGTGCGCTTCCATATGCAGGGCCTGTGGCAGCTGCAGATCGAGCTGCAACTTAATGGCGTGCCCGACACGGCAATCATCGATTTCACCCTGTAAATGAAGAAACTGCTTTTCCCCCTGGTTGCCGTGCTCGCTACGGCGGCCCTCGCCTGGAACTATCTGGCGATACCCACCTCGAGCAGCTGGAGCGAAGAAGAGCTTCGACTTATCGCCTCGCTCTCGCTAGATGCGCTCGCGCCGCTTCCCCCCGACCTCAGCAATGCCGTCGCAGACGATCCGGCGGCGGCCGAGCTAGGGCACCGGCTCTATTTCGATACGCGCCTGAGCAGCAACGGCCAGGTAGCCTGCGCCAGCTGCCACAACCCCGAGCTGATGTTTACCGACGGCGTTGCCCTCGCGGTAGGCGTGGGTGTTGGGCCGATGCATACACCCAGCCTGGTTGGCCTCGCCTACAGTCCTTGGTACTACTGGGATGGCAGAAAGGACAGCCAGTGGGCGCAGGCGCTGGCACCGCTAGAGGCGAAGCACGAACACGCGACCGACAGGGTTCAGCTACTGCGCTTGGTTGCCAACGATACTGCGTACCGTGATAGCTACGAGGCGATCTTCGGCGCGCTGCCTGCTAGCGAAGCGCTGCCAGAAACTGGCGCGCCCGAGGGCGATGCGCAGCAGGTGGAAAATTGGAACGGGCTCGATGCTGAGGCGCAGAAAGAAGTCTCGCGCGTCTTCGCCAACCTCGGCAAGGCCATTGCCGCCTATGAACGCAAGCTCATGCCCGGGCCGGCACGCTTCGATGACTACGCCGCACAACTCGCGGCGGGGTCAGAAGAAGAGCCCGCACTCAGCAGCTCAGAGATCGCGGGCCTGCGCCTTTTCATCGACAAGGGGCAATGCGCCACCTGCCACAATGGCCCGCTGCTAACCAATCATGAATTTCATAACACGGGTGTGCTGGCCGTGAGCGGCACCATGCCCTCGATGGGTCGCTACGATGGCATCCGCACGGCGCTGGAAGACCCCTTCAACTGTCTTGGCGAGTTCAGCGATGCTAGCGAATCCGAGTGCATAGAGCTGCGCTTCGCGCGCGACACGAATGACTTGGTGGGCGCCATGAAGACGCCGACGCTGAGAAACGTCTCGCTGACCGCGCCCTATATGCACGGGGGACAGATGGCGAGCCTTCGGGAGGTTGTCGAGCATTACGACGAGGCGCCGAGCTCGATGCTGAGTCACAACGAGGCGAAGCCCTTGGGCCTGCGCGCTGTGGAGCGCAGACAGCTGGAGGAGTTTCTGCTGACCCTAACCGCGCCGCTCGCCACGGAGGCGAAGTGGCTGGAAGCGCCGAACAACTGAGGCTAGCTAGCCCAGATAGCCGTGCTGCGCGAGCTGCACACGAATGCCGTCCGGGTCATTGAAATAGAGCTGGTCGCCGCCGCTGGTTCGGTTCGCCGGGTCGCGATTCACATCCCCTTCGATTCCATGATCCAATAGCTTCTCCGCCATCGCGTCGGCATCGTAGTTGTCGACACCGATGCACATATGATGCATCCCGCCCGGGTTCGGCAGATTATAAAGCCCGAGGAAACTCTCGGAGCCTAGCCCCATGTTGAGTCCACCGTTCGCGGGCCGCGAGATTATTTCCATGCCGAGCACGCGGTTGTAGAACTCCGCCGACCGATTTACGTCGTTCACCGAAAGCGAGACGTGATTCATCGAGCGGCCGATCGCTACGGGGGCGGACGACTGCGCGGCGACCGTTGGCGCCGCACCAACGGCAGTCGCGGCGAGCAGCGACGCAATCAGTTCTCTGCGCGTCATCTTCTTCTGCTCGAAATTCTCTACCAGACTCTCTATGGCCTGAATCTTGTTCATCATCGTGTTTCCCTCAATCGGTCCTGAGACGCGCTAGTGTTTGTCGTTTAGTCTGGCAATGCGAAGACCCAGATCACCCCGCCCTGCGGCACGTAGTGACTCTCGCCCTTCGCCATGTTCAATAGGTTCTGTTCGCGTTCGGCATCGACACCCCAGCCCGACTGCACGGCGACATACTGCTTGCCATCCAGCGTGTAGGTAACCGGAACCCCGGTGATACCAGAGTTCGTGCGCTGCTGCCACAGCGTCTCGCCCGTGCGCGAGTCGAATGCGCGGAAGTAGCGATCGTTCGTGCCGCCCATGAAAATAACATCGCCGGCGGTGGCCAGTACCGGGCCCCAGTTCTGACTCTCGAAAGTGGTTGTCCACACGCGCTCGCCGGTGTCGACGTTCCAGGCCTGTAGCTCGCCGATGTGATCGGTGCCAGGTCGCACAAAAAATCCGCCATTCTCCGAGGTGCCGCGGCCCATATAGGAACGGCCCGGACTGTATTCAACCTCCTCGCCTACCATCGTGGAACAGACGTTGTCGTTGGCAGGCACAAACAACAGTCGCGAGCCAGGGTCGAAGGCTGCGGGTGGCCAGTCCTTGCCGCCCCACAGCGAGGGACAGAAGTCCGCCTCGTAGCCGGTTCCGGGTTTCTTCGTCATGTCGTACTCGGGTCGGCCGGTGACCGGATCGATGCTGGTGAAGACGTCCTGATAGACGTAGGCGTTGGCATCGACGAAGTTGATCGCATCCGCCTCGCGCTCCAGATACCAGAGGTAGCCATTGCGGCCGGGATGCACCATGCCATTCACAGTCTGACCGTCGCGCTCGAAGTCGATTAGCAGCGGGGCCGAGACCTCATCCCAGTCCCAGGAATCGTTCCAGTGGTACTGATGGTGATTGCGCAGCTCGCCAGTCGCTACATCCAGGGCGATCACCGAGGTGGCGTAGAGATTGTCGCCCGGGCGCGTATCGCCCATCCAGGGGCCGCCATTGCCGGTGCCCCAGTAGCTGAGGTTTAGTTCGGGATCGTAAGAGCCCGTGATCCAAACCGGCACGCCGCCGGTCTGCCAGGTATCGCCGGGCCAGGACTCGGAGCCGGGCTCGCCGGGCGCTGGAATGGTGTAGGTCTTCCACTGCTCCTCGCCACTCTCCACGTCATAGGCGGCGACGAAGCCACGGATGCCCAGCTCTCCGCCGGAGACGCCGACCATTACCTTGCCGTCGGCGATGAGCGGCGCCATAGTCATATAATATCCGTTATAGTAATCCTCGACGGCGACCTCCCAGATCACCTCGCCGGTTACTGCATCCAATGACACTAGATAGGCATCGACCGTGGCCATGTAGACACGATCGCCATACAGGGCCACACCGCGATTGGTCGGGTGAAACTGCTGCAGGTCATCGGGCAGGTAGCGTATGTAGCGCCAGATTAGATCCCCCGTGCGGGCATTGAGCGCCAGCACGTGATTCTGTGGCGTCGTGACATACATATAGCCATCGTTGACGATCGGCGGCGCCTGATGGCCTTCGCGCAGACCCGTGGAGAAGCTCCACACCGGGACCAGGTCTTCGACATTGTCTGCATTGATCTGATCGAGGCCGCTATAGCCGTGCGAGTCGTAACTGCCGCGGTACATCAGCCAGTTGCTCTGCTCAGGGTTCAGCAGCCGCTCCGCCGTGACGGGGTTGTAGGCGGGCAGCGACTGCGCCGCCAGCAAACAGGAAAACATTGAACAACATAGTGCAACAAGGGAACGAATCATCATGCTAGAACCTCTGACGTTGTGAACTGGCTGTGCAGGAAATAGTTTTAAAACTGTTGAGTAAATCCGACGCGGCCACGAAAGCCCGCGGCAACCACCACGATGCCATCGACAATCTCGAGCGGGAGCATCGCAAGCGGCCGGGGTGCCGGACCGCCCACTACCCTGCCGCCGTCGTAGATATCGAACTGCGATTCGTGACAGGGGCAGGCCATGCGCAGCTGCCCCTCATCCCAGTTGATGACATCGCAGCCGGTGTGGGTGCAGACGGCGGAATAGGCGATCACGCCGCCTGCGGCGTTGCCCTGATAGCGAGCCGTCATGCGCTCGGGATCGATGCGGGTAATCATCACGCGATTCAGCCGGGAGCCGTCGCGCAGCACCTCGGTCTCCGGATCTCTGGCGAGCGCGGAGAGCGGCCTCTGTTCGAGTTCGATGAGCTCGGGGCGAACCAAGGCGTCCTGATTGGGGCCTTCCTCGAACACCAGGTGATCGCCGGGCTGTGGCCGGAGCCGATTCGGCGACTGACCCATGGCGGCCATGGGCAGTGCAACGCTGGTGGCCAGGCCCATCTTGAACAGGGATCGACGACTGACAGCGCTCGCTGCCTTGTCCTTTCCGCTTGGCTTGTCTTGGTCTCGGGAGCCGTCGCTCATGATCGATCCTGCATGGTAGTCGTTTCCTTATAAATGCTGCCGGTAGGCAGTAGAAGGTAGCAAAGTGCTACAGGCGCTGCAATCAACCTGAACTCGTCAAATTGCTTAGCCCCCATGCCAATGCTATGTTGCCCTCAGCCTCATTCTAAAAACAACTCTAACAACAGTTCTAATAAGAACGAGAAACAGCAATGAGTCCTTCGACGCGCATACTGATCGCACTGGCCCTGGGTCTCGCATCCGGCATCGTATTCTCAATATGGGATAGCGAATCCCAGGCGGCGCTGCCCAGCCTGATCGAGCCGATAGGCACGCTATGGGTAAACGCCATTCGCATGACGGTGATTCCACTGCTCATGGCCCTCATGATAACCGCCATTGCGGGACAGGAAACCACGGGCGTCGTTGCACAGCTCGGCGGCAAGACCATGGCGCTGTTTATCAGCATGATCGTCGCGTCCAGCCTGTTCACCTTTCTCGTCGCACCGCCCTTGATCGGTCTGTTGGAAGTCGATCCCGAAGCCAGTCGCAGCCTGCTCGCGAGCACGGCGAGCGCCACCGTCGCCAACACGGAGTTGCCGCCGTTTCGCGACTGGTTAGTCGCACTGATTCCGATCAACCCCCTGCGTGCCGCCGCGAATAACGCGGTGCTGCCCCTGATGATTTTTACCGGCCTGTTCTCGATGGCGCTCTTGAAGATCGAGGCAGAGCAGCGCGCGAGTATCGTGCGCTTCTTTACCGCCATCAAGGAAGCCATGTTCGTGCTTATCGGCTGGATCATGGCGCTAGCGCCCATCGGCATCTTCGCACTGGTGTTCCCGCTCGCCGCGACCCTGGGTGTCTCCGCGATCTCGGTGCTCGGCTCGTTCATTGTTATCGTGTCGGCATTGATCACCCTGTTCACGCTCGCGCTGTATCCACTGGCTACAATCGGCGGCCGCATTCCCCTGGCAGACTTCGCGCGAGCGCTCGCGCCGGCGCAGATCATCGGCTTTAGCACGCGTTCCTCGCTCGCCGCGCTACCGGCCAGCTTTACCGCGACCGAGGCACTGGGTATCTCCAGTCGGGTCTCCGGCGTTGTGCTACCCATCGCGGTTACGCTTTTTAAATTTGCCTCACCCATAGGACGAACGGCAGGCACCTACTTCGTCGCCAACCTCTATGGCATCGATCTCGCGATCTACGAGCTATTCATCATCGCCGCCGCCATCGGCCTGTTCAGCTTTTACTCTCCCGCGATTCCCAGCGGCGGGCTACTTATCATGGCGCCGGTCTACGTATCGCTCGGGCTGCCGGTCGAGGGCATCGGAATCCTGATCGCCATCGACCTCATCGTCGACATGTTCATCACCGCCGCCAATGTCAGCGCCAATGTGACCGCCGCGGCGATACTCTCGCGCAGCGAGCGATAACAACACAGCCCTGCCGCCTGCTCACTATCGAATCGCCAGTCGCTGGGGTAGTATGGCCCGATGCCCTCTCGACAAATATTTGATGACCCGCAAACCAAAAAAAACGGCGACGGCGTGCTCTCCGTTAGCAGCCTCAATCGCATGGCGCGCTCGCTGCTAGAGGGTAATTTCCCGGCGGTGACCGTAGAGGGCGAGATCTCTAACCTCGCGGTGCCCGCCTCCGGTCACTGGTATCTCACACTAAAAGACAAGACCTCCCAGATTCGCTGCGCGATGTTCGTGAATCGCAATCGCATGGTGCGTTTTAGACCCGAGAACGGGAAGCAGATCATCGTACGCGGCAAGCTCAGCATCTACGAGGGTCGCGGCGACTACCAATTAATCCTCGATGGCATGGACGAAGCTGGCGATGGCGCTCTGCAGCGCGCGTTCGAGGAACTGAAGGCCAAGCTACTCGACGAGGGACTGTTCGCCGAGGAACACAAGCAAGTCATGCACAGCCACTATCGGCATATTGGCGTGATCACCTCCGCCACCGGCGCCGCGGTGCAGGACATACTCAGCGTCTTCGACAGGCGCTTCCCTGCCACGCGCATCACCCTGCTCCCCGTCGCCGTGCAGGGCAAGGAGGCTGCCAATGAGCTGGAGCGCGCCATTAAGGTGGCGAATAAACTCGCGAAGAATCTCGGCCTGGAGGCACTCATCGTCGGCCGCGGCGGTGGTTCGCTCGAAGACCTGATGGCCTTCAACGATGAGCGTGTAGCGCGTGCCATCTTCGCCAGCGACTTGCCGATCTGCAGCGCGGTAGGTCACGAGGTTGACTTCACCATCGCCGACTTCGTGGCGGATCTGCGCGCGCCAACGCCGTCCGCCGCGGCGGAACAATTGAGCCCCGATCAGGAAGAATACTTCGAACTGTACCGAGGCATCGCCGCACAGTTGTACAGCGCCGTACGTGCGACGATCAAACAGGGCACGCAGCAACTGGCTTGGCTGGCCCGGCAGCTCAAGCGGCCAGACCGGCGGCTGCAGGAACAGGCGCAGCATCTCGATAGATTAGAGGTGCAAATGCGCCGAGCCTTGAGCGCGATGCTGGCATCGCAGAAGCTTGCGGTAGCTCAGATTCGCCGCGGCCTTTTGGCCCATTCGCCGAAACAGCAGCTGGAACAGAATCGCCTGCGACTCGCAGCCGGTCGCAGCCGCCTGAGCCAATCGCTGCGCAGCCAACTCGCGGCTAATCGCTCCAGCCTGGAAACCCTGAGTCGTAGCCTGAACTCGGTAAGCCCACTCAATACCCTCGCCCGCGGCTATAGCATTACCTATGACGCGGCTTCCAAGGTAGTGCGCAGCAGTGGCGATGTGCGAGTCGGAGACACGATCTCTACTCGGCTGGGCTCGGGAGAACTCGTCTCGACCGTGAAAAAGATCGCCGATAGCAGCAAATCCTGAATACCGCGATTCGCCCCCCGCTCCGCTTCCATTTCACTGCATGCAGGCAGCTCCTCCCCCGCTAAGCACTGTTAGTAAATCGCGAATATAGTGGGATCTCCACTGTCAAAAATGGTCAACTTCGCGCGGTTTGAGTCAGAATCGCGCGCATTGTGCAGTGTAGGTTTTTTTTACAAACCCATTTAAATTCAAGGCCTTAAAGGGTATACGCAGCTTCGTGGGTAAAAATGGGGCGAACTTCCGGAGTTTTGTGTGAAACAGCTAACACATTGACCATAGAATAGGTTTGCTTGGTACCGATAATGCTTATTATCAGCTATTGATTCGTTTTAAGCCCGAGGTAGTAAATGCTGTTTCTCGAAAATATATTCATGCTGGTATTCGGTCATGCGCTTGCCGACTTCGTACTGCAACCCGATGCCATGGGCTACGGCAAGAACCGAAACGACAAGATCCATGACAAGGAGCACAGCCTGTTTCCTGTCTGGTATTACTGGCTCACGGCGCACGCGCTAGTGCACGGCGGCATCGTCTATCTGATAACCAATAATATCTGGCTCGGCCTGCTGGAGACCGTTCTCCATTGGCTAACAGACTTCGCGAAATGCGAGGGCTGGATTGGCATGCATCAGGATCAGGGCATACACATCGGCTGCAAGGTCGGCTACGCCTTCCTGCTCTAGCCGCAGCGCCTATAACTCGCCCTCTAGAGCCCCTTCGGGGCGGCCCATCGCCGCCTCTTTTCCTCATTGACTCATCGCGTCCACACGTTATAGTAAGGGCCTCAAACCCCTTATTTCCTACAAGGTAGTCACGATAGATGAGCAAGCGAGAAGAGCAACGTAAGCGCAAAGAGGCGAAGGAACAGGCCGCCAAGAACAGAGCAAAGACCCAGAAGCTCATGATGAAGGTTGGCCTCTATGTAGTCGCCCCCGTTCTCATCTTGGTCACGCTCTATACGCTGCTCAGTCAGGGACCAACCTATTCGCCTGTCGAGATCGCGGACAACGACCACATCAGAGGAACCGCCTCCACGCCGGTGAGCATAGTCGTGTACGCCGACTTCCAGTGCCCCGCCTGCGCTACCGAACACACAACCATGACCCGCATCTGGCCCGAACTGCGTAACAAGGCGCACCTCGTCTTTAGACACTTTCCCATTACCATCTCGCACCCGCACTCCTGGACCGCATCGCTGTATGCCGAGGCCGCGGGTAAACAGGGCAGGTTCTGGGAGATGCACGACTATCTGTTCGCCACACAGCAGATATGGGCTGGCCTAGCTAGCGTAGAGGGCGAGTTCGATAGCTATGCGCTGGAGTTAAACCTCGACCTGGATCAATTGCACGCCGACATCGAATCGGACGAGGTCGTGCAGAAGGTGCGTAACGACCAGCGCGGCGGGAACTCCTCCGGCGTGCGCTCTACACCCGCCGTGTTTATCAACGGCAGGCTACTCGCTCAGCCTAGCGCCGACCGCATCACCGAGGTTGTCGACGAGGAATTCGCCGAGGCAGACGCGGCGGACTAAGTCCGTACTCGATTCAGCTATCCAGGTCGACCAGATCGACGAAGCGCTTCAGTAGCTGCTCTGCAATGGGCGTGTCCTCGACATCCATCAACAGATCCTGTGCGTCGAGCCCCTCTGCGGCGATATCGCTCTTGCGTTCGCGAATATAGGAGCGCATCACGTGGGCACTGAATTCCGGATGAAACTGTATAGCCCAGGTCGAGTTGCCAATCCTGAAGCCGTGGTGCGGCTCGAAGTCATTCTTCGCCAATAGCACCGCCTCGGGAGGCAACTTCGTCACCGCCTGCAGATGGGACGCCTGAGCCCGAAAAGTTTGCGGCAGTCCGGCGAACAGGCGATCATCTCGCGCCTGCTCAGTTAGCAGCACATCGATGGTTCCTATCTCACGCCCTTCCGGATGAAAGTCCACCTCGCCGCCGTAGGCCCATGCCAGCAGCTGATGCCCGTAACAGACCCCCAAGATGGGCTTCTGCTCGTTGTGCAGCGTACGTAGATAGCCGGCGGCCACATGATTCCAGGGGGCGAGGTCGGTGACATAGGCCGACGAGCCAGTTACGATCGCACAGGCAACCTCGGCACTCGCGGGCAGCGCCTCCCCCTGGTCTACCGCGCAGCAGATGAACTGGCTGGGATCCAGCCCGGTGCCCCGCATGAACCAATCCTCGAAGTCTTCCCCTTCATCCAACAGGCTGGAGACGGTTGTCCCCGTCTTCATTATAAGTACCTTCTTAGCCATACTGTCCTCTTCTGTAGCCGTACCTGCTTACTGCCCTAGACTAAAGGTTATTGCAATTTCGCAGCGCTTGAAACAAGATTCCCAGACCAAGCTCCGAAATATGACGAGGCCAGACATGCTGGGAAGGATTAATTCACTGTTCGATGGTATGGCGGAGAACTCCAAGGAATGGACTTGGACGCTGTTTCGCCTACTCACCTCTGCCATGTTCATGACCCACGGCTTCGGCAAGCTGTTCGGCGAGAATGCCCAGCCCCCAACCGGCGGTGGCATGACCGTGGTTAATATCGGCGAGATGATCTCCTGGCCAATGCCGCTCGAAATCAACGCGCTATTCATAGCCGGACTGGTGGAATTTTTCGGCGGAGCGCTCATCCTGCTCGGCCTTTGGACTCACCTCGCTGCATTGGCGGCGACATTCATCATGCTGATGGCCTATCTTACCGCGCATATTGCCTGGTTTCCGACTCTGAACAACGGCGAACTCGCCGCCATGTACTTCGGGGCCTTCCTCGTGATCTTCGCCTTCGGGCCCGGCCCCTTTAGCGCCGATAGCTGGCTCGCCGTGCGGCGGCAGGAGAAGAAAAAGGACAAGATGGATGCCCACAAGCTCTGAGCGCCTGCGACGAATAGCGTTTCTTAGCTACGCCGGCTTTGCTATATTCAGGCAGTAACTGCTTAAGAATTGACCATTTTAGAATGCGATCTAGAACGATAAGGAAAACAACAATGAAATCTTTCAATCTGACCAGCAAACTGATGTTCACAGTACTCAGCGCAGTGGCACTTAGCTTCGCGACACTGGTTCCGGTATCGGCGCAAGACGCCGACGAGCCGGGCCGCTATCGCCCGCAGGGCAGAGAGATCGCCCGCGCCATCGGCAACGAATTCAACGAGGCGCTTTACGAGGTCAGGACCTACGACCCCGGCGCGAACGTCGACGAGTTCGCCTCGGCGACCATCTTCTACCCGCTAACGCTCAGCTTCGCCGCGCCCTCCGGCGCCGTAGTGCTGGTGCCGGGCTATACTGCTACCCAGGCAAACTACGACTGGTGGGGCCCCGCACTCGCGTCACTCGGCATCGTGGTGATGATCATCGACACCAACGACCCGCGCGATACCTTCCAGCCCAGAAAGGAGGCTCATATTGCCGCCGTGGAATTTCTGAAGAGCGAGAACGCCAACGGCGACAGCCCGATCAGCGGCAAGGTCGACACCAATAAGCTGGCTATCATGGGGCATTCCCTGGGCGGCGGCGCGGCACTGGCGGCTGCGCAGGAACTCGGCAGCGAGATCAAGGCCGTGGTGCCATTACTGCCCTATTGCTGCGAACTCGGCGAATCCTTCGACGGCGACTACGGCGACCAGACAGTCCCAACTCTGATCATCGCCACCAGCGAAGACACGGTAGCGCCGCCGGCGACCCATGCTCGCCTGCTCTTTGATGCCATCGCGGATAGTACTAACAAGGCCTATCTGGAATTCGCCGCAGGCACGCATAACCTGCCCACCAATGGCGGTACCGATCTGGCAGCACAGGCCCGCTTCACCTTCGCCTGGTTGAAACTGCAGATGGATGGCAACACCAACTATGCCAACACCTTCACCGGCGATCTCAGCGGAGATCTCGACGAGAAGATCGCGAGCCTGGACAGCAACCTATAATATTTGTTAGTTATAAGAAAGGGGCAGCATCGATCGCGGTGCTGCCCCTTTTCTTTGCCTTGCTGTTAAACTGATTCGCCGATTCGTACGTAGTAGGTAACGAGAACAAGAACAGAGTTTTTAAAACAGTTTGCTGATTGGAGATGAAGGCCATCGAATCTTTCACGCTGGAATGGTTGAGCGACTATAGCGAGTACGGGATCGCTCTAGTTGCGCTACTGGCGTTCGCGGAGTCCTGCTTCGGCATCGGCCTATTCGTCTCGGGCGCGCTCCTGCTCGTCGTCAGCGCGAGCCTATACAATAACGGCATAGCGGATCTAGTCACACTGCTGCCGCTGGCCTTTCTCGGCGCTCTGCTGGGCGACCACGCCGGCTACGCCATAGGCCGGCGCCTGGGCCCCCGCCTACACCAACTCTCACTCGCGCGTAAATACGAGGTGCAGCTCAGAAGGGCAGAGTCGCTGATTCTGCGCTTCGGCACCGCCGCGATCTTTATTGGCCGCTTCGTGCCTGCCATCCGCAGCCTGATTCCAGCCATGGTAGGGATTAGTGGGTTTGGGCGATGGCGATACACGCTGCTGGATGCACTAGCCTGCCTCGCCTGGGCGCTGGCTTTGGGCTTGATTCTGGTAGGTATCGACGAGCTGTTCTGAAGGGGTCATCAGCAAAAGATTAATATTGATATGCTTGCCTAGCCTCCCTGGGCACAGATCAATAACTCTAAGAAAAATACGGAGCAGGACACCGCGCTGCGCCGCTCGCGCGATGTCCTGATATCCTGCCCTATCTCAGATTTGCTCGATCAGATCTTCCCTGAACGTCACGCCGAGGCCTGGGCCCTGAGGCACTTTAATCTGGCCATCCGCTTCCAGAACAGGTGGATTCTCGAACACTTGCCAGCCCTCGAAGATATCCGCGTGCGGCGGTTCGTGGATGAACTCGGTTATCGGGCCGTTCGGCATGGAGGCGATGAGGTGGATGCCGCAGATATTGACCAGTCGCCGCTCGAACGGCGCCGAGTGTGGCGAGACCTGCCTGTTATACGCCGCCGCGAGGGTGCCGACGGTGCGGGACATGAGAGGCCCTATATCCCCTATCTCCGGCATCAGAACGTCGAAGCAGCCCTGCTCAAGCAGCCACCTGAACTCGTGGATGCCCCAGTTTGCCTCGGCGCCAGCCATGGGCATGGCGAGCAGCCGATTGAGCTCCGCCAGGCGCTCGTAGTCCTAGCGCGGCAGTGGCTCCTCGAGCCAATACACATTAAGCCGCTGGTACTCCATGGCGGTGTCGTAGGCACGCTTGAAGTTCCACAGCGTGGGATCCTCCCCATTGGCGTCAGCATCGCCGGGTGCCTTGTTGCCGTCACAGAGGATGTGGAAGTCATCGCCCACCGCGTCCCGGACTAGTTCCACGACGCGGATATCCTCCTCCATCGTACGGAAGCCCGAACGCAGCTTGATCGCGCGCCAGCCATCCTCCTTGAGCCCGATGGCGATCTCGACCCGGTCTTCCACGGTGCCGATGCCCCACATGGCCGCATAGGGCAGGACCTTATCGCGCCCGCCGCCCCAGAGCTTGTACAGCGGTAAATCCGTTGCCTTGCCCAGCAGGTCCCAAAGCGCGATCTCTACTGATGCGCCCCACCTGCGCTGCGGACGGTAGAGGTCCGAGGCATGTTGATTGATATCGAAGGGGTCTTTGCCGACTAGCAGCTGTTTCACGTAATCGATGTTCTCTGGCGGAATGCCGGGGCCGATGCCCACCAGGCCCTGATCTGTGTGCACTTCGGTCACAGTAAAGTTGCCGATCTGTACGTGCAACCCACCACGGGGCGTATCGACGCGTCGGGCGAGAATGCCCTTGTCTTCGACCAGCTTAATCCTAATCAAACGGACGTCGGTGATCTTCAGGCGCGCCGATTGTGCGGCTAGAGCTGCCTGGGGCAGCATCAATGGCATCGCCGCAAGGCTAGGTATCTTGCTTAGGAAATCTCGTCTTTGCATCGCAGCTTCCTGTTTTTAGTCAGATTAGTAGAAATACAATATGTTTTTTAGTGCCTGTTTACAACAACTGAATCTCGCAGGTTGAGAAGCAATTTGAACTGAAACTAATCACCTCTGAAAAATGAAAGCACTGCTGAGCTTGCTACAAAAAATATAGTCAGCACGAAAAACGGGGTTGCATGTGCAAGCAATGCAGGGCAATCAGCCACTTCTCTACGAGACGATAGGAAGAAGTAAGGATCCAGTTTCTGAACCTGAATAATCAACATACGGCTGTAAAACAACGCGCGCACAGAAAATACAAACAAGAAAAGTTCAATCCCCATTAGATCAAGCAATACTAGCAGCTCAAGCCCCAGGCCTAGCTCCGGACCAGCTACTACCAGAAAGCTAAAGATGAGTAGAAGCCTATATATCACTGGTTTTCTCAATCGAACCCAATCCCAGTACGCACTTTGCTTACAACGCGATGAAGATTAGGTACACCCGCGCAGCACTACTTGCTTCTAGATTCTATCGTCATGCGGCGCGCTTCACTTACCTGCCTTCTCACATTAATCATTAGAGGATACAAAGATTCCGATTAACATAATCATGGCTCCATATCGAAATGCTGACTGTAGCACTGGTCCTAGCATTGATTCCGAGCGCCAGAGCTCAAACCAGCTTTCAGCGATTACAACAAATCCACCAAACAACATAATCATGGCAACCGCACATCCAGTCAGGGCTAAATCTTTGGCTGCATTGTATGCAGATGAATCCAAAGCAGTTGCTCGCCACATTCTCATCGAGCCGATGCCGCATAAGGCTCCAGTAGTCAATTTTGACGCCACTATGAAGAGCGCTCCGATCCAAACTACCAGCACGTTATCGGTGGCCTGCCAGCTTTCGGTCCCTCCAGCGATGGTCGACATAGATGTCGCTGCAGCAATCGCACCGATGGTACCCTCCCAATCGATCACATTATGGAAAGCTCCTACAAAACCCCAAAGAGCAACGGTAAGTATCATTGTTGATTTAGCTTTTCTTAACATCGAAGTCTATTCCTTTTGCGAACTAATGCGGACCAGCCATACTCAATTTATTCGCCGTTCTAAAGAACGCCCATAACAGCTTACCGAAGCTTGCCGTGTCCTTTTGGCGTGTTTAATCTGACTGCTATACGCTTTGTGTCTAGAAACTCGTACATCCTGAGCAGACGGGCCCAAATACGAGCCAGGAATGACCCTATTGCTTCCTAAGAGCAAAGTGATCTCCCGACTCGATCCACTCTTGCAGGAGAGCGTTTCCTGGAAAGCTCTCATCACTCGACTTCTCCACAGCAAGGGGGACGAGAACGAATAGGCACAGTACAAATGCTGAAATGGCGTAGAACACGAGATCTTTGTTTTTCATTATTATTACTCCCAAAGTTTCATAGAAAAATTGAGGCGATATCATTCTGCCTGAGTTTGCATTCTAACTAGATGGTGTATCTCCTAATGTGAACCTATGACGCGTGCGCGCCCACTTACTGAGAAAGCAAGCACCTCGCTGCAATCACAGTCCAGATACAAAAAAGCCGGAACGACTCTGCAGTCGTTCCGGCCTATTTTTCATTGCTGACGGCTAGTGCGCATCGCCGCCATCATCGGCTGCGCCTGGCAGGGCCATCGCCGTTAGGGTCGAGCTGGTCTGTAGCAGGATGTACTGATGACCATCGTGCACCCAGGAGCTCATGCCGTAGCTGCTGCGGCCCGGGGCTTCCGTCTCGGCCATGATCTCGCCGCTATCCTTATTGATGGCGTAGAGCATGGGCGTGCCGTCGCCCGCTTGGTCGGAGTACACCAGCATGTTCTTGGTGACGACCATGGGCACGAGTGCGCCGGTTCCGGTGTTGCCAATATCTACACCTTCCAGTGCTGGGTGATTCGCAATTCGATCTGGCGTTTCACCAGTAGGAATCATCCAGGCATGATCGCCGGTGTTCATGTCGATCGCCGTGATGCGGCTATAGGGTGGCTTCCAGATTGGGATGCCCGAGCGCAGGCGTGGCGTGCGCGCGGTCGCGCCACGCACACCGTTGGCAAAGGCTGCCGTGCTGGTGCCGGTGGAGTTTGGGAACAACAGGTCGGACTCCTCGCCCGGAATCAGGCGCAGTGCGAAGCAGGCCTTGTGCGAGGAGATGTACATCTTGCCGGTCTCCGGATCGGCTACGGCCGGTGCGGTGATGTTGGCACCGCCGGCACCACCCGGGCAGTTCATCGCGGCGTACTTGCCCATAGGGTTGTCGGCGTGGATTGGGGGATTAAATAGCGGCCCCATCACATAGTCTTCCATGACCTCCAGCGCCTCGGCGCGCAGCGCCGGCGTGAAGTCGATCAGGTCGTCCTCGCTGATGCCCTGCATGTCGAAGGGTGCGGGTCGCGTCACATGGGGCTGAGTTGGCGACAGTACTTCGCCCGGCACGATCGAGGGCGGCACGGGACGATCGACGATCGGCCAGATCGGCTCGCCGGTCACACGATTGAAGGCATAGACCCAGGCCTGCTTCGTGGCCTGCATAACAGCAGGTATGCGGCCCTGCCCCGGTACGTCCAGATCCAGCAGCACCGGTGCCGTGGGATTGTCGAAGTTCCATATCTCATGCTTGACCATCTGGAAGTGCCAGGCACGCTCGCCCGTGCGAGTATCCAGCGCGATCAGCGCGGCGCCGTAGAGATTGTCACCGGGGCGGAAGCCGCCGTAGTAATCGATGGTGGCGCTATTGGTCGGTATGTAGACCAGATTATTGACCGGATCGGCGGAGAGCGGCGCCCAGGAGGACACGTCACCCGTCCATTCCCAGGCGTCGTTTTCCCAGGTCTCGTGGCCGTACTCGCCGGGCTTGGGAATCACATTGAACTTCCACTTGAAGGCGCCGGTTCGGGCATCGTAGGCGAGGATGTCGCCGGGTACGTTCTCGATTCGCGCCTGATGGTAGCCCTGCTCGGCGGAGTTACCTACTACGATGGTGTCGTTCACCACGATGGGCGGCGAGGATGAGGTGATATAGCCAGTCTCCAGCGGTATGCCCTCGTAAGGATCGTAGGGATGTCCGAGGTCCGCTAACAGATCTACTATGCCTGTCTGGGGGAAGCCATCGATGGGCACGGGCTTGCCGAAGCCTTCGATCGGAATGCCCGTGTCCGCATCCAGGGCTGTGAGGAAGAAGCCCGGCGAGACGATGTAGACCACGTCGCGGCCATCGATGTTGGCATAGGCCACGCCCTTGCCGTAATCGGCGCGCATGGAGTATTCGGCGCGTGGCGTATCGGGTTCGCGGTAGGACCAGATGGTCTCGCCGGTCTTCGCGTCGATCGCGATCACGTAGCGCTTGTTGCCCGCTACAGTGATCAGCTTGCCATCGATCAGCGAGGGGGTCGAGCGGCCGCTTATCGCACCGAAGCTGGCGCCATCCCATTCCCAGGCCACTTCCATATCTGCGAAATTATTCGCCGTTATCTCATCGGCGGGCGAGTAGCGGGTATGCCCAAAGTCGCCACCCAAGGTGTACCACTCGCCCGGGTCCTCATTGAATAGCGGTATGTCCTGCGCCTGCAGGAAGCTTGAAGAAAGCAGCAGGAGACCCGCGGTCAGTAGCGATCTCCCGGTCGTTGGAGCTTGCATAGTAATCCCTCTCTCTAGGTAGGATCTTGGATGATTGTATTCGGCCTGTTTTTCCCGAATCCCTGTGGATGCGCTGTGCTTTTATCGCTTTAAGCTAGCAAGAAATCCATTTGTGAACCACGATTTTCTCAATACATTGTACCGAATTCACTAGCCTGCGCGCCCATTCTCGGCGCTCGAAATTCTATCCCTTGACAATTCTTAGAATTGTATCACAATACCCGTACAGTTTAGATGCCAGCAAGGTCAGCCATGCACATCACGATTAACCCTAAAGACGGCGTGCCCATCTACCGGCAGATAGCGAACCAGATTCGCTACATGGTGGCCTCAAGCCTATTGCAGCCGGGGGAGGAGATCTCCCCGGTGCGCACCCTCGCGCTGAGCCTGAATGTTACGCCCAACACCGTGGTGAAGGCCTACGACGAGTTAGAGGCGGCCGGCGTGATCTACAAGCGCCGCGGCGCAGGCACGTATATATCGGACGCGCAGTCCCCCTTGGCCGAACGCGAGCGCGTGCGCATCATCGAAGCCAGGATCGATGCCCTGCTGGCGGAGGCACACCAGCTGAATTTCGAGGCCGGCGATCTGCTGGAGCTGGTACGGCGTCGGCAGCAGTTACTCGGCGAGAATAGAGACAAGAAAGAATAGAGAAGCGGAGAATATCGATGAACGAATCAATAGTCGAAGTGAGCAATCTGTCGCGCAGCTTTGGCAAGACTGTCGCGCTGGACAATATCGACTTCCGAGCCGAGCGCGGCAAGGTATACGGCCTAGTTGGCGCGAACGGCGCGGGCAAGACTACGCTCATCAAACACCTGTTAGGACTATTGCGCGCGAAGACCGGTAGCGTAAGAATCCTGGGCGAGGATCCGGTACGCAGCCCGGAGGCCGTGTTGAAACACATCGGCTATCTGTCGGAGGAGCGCGACATTCCTAACTGGATGTCTATCGACGAGCTGATGCGCTACACCCATGCCTACCATGCGAACTGGGACCCCAGTTATGCGACCGAACTGCTCGAGACCTTCGCGCTCGATCCCGCAATGAAAATCAACACCCTATCCCGCGGTATGCGCGCGCAGGTTGCGCTGATTACGGCGGTAGCACACCGCCCTACGCTGCTTATCTTGGACGAGCCCTCGAGCGGACTCGACGCCATAGTGAGGAAGGATATTCTCAACGCCGTGGTGCGTACGATCTCCGAAGAGGGCCGCACCGTGATCTTCTCCTCGCACCTGCTCGAGGAGGTGGAGCGGCTCTCGGACCACGTCACCATGATCCACCAGGGGCGCGTGACGCTGGACAGCTCGCTGGAATCGATCAATGGCAGCCACCATCACAGCACGTTCCGCTTCGAAGATGCACAAAGTTTAGCACCCAGAGTCGAGACCGCCGTCTCGGTAGTGGGCGAAGGACGATTCTGGAGTGCCATCCACCATGGACAGCCAGCGCTGTTTCAGGAATCGGTAACCAAGTTGGGCGGCCAGGTCGTCGAGTCTCGTCAGGCCACGCTGGAGGAGGTATTCGTCTCCCGTGCTGGCAGGGCCGTTGCAGGCAGCGAGGAGAAAGCCTGATGCGCGGGCCTAGCCAAGCCCTGCTCTGGAGCGGGGTCAAACTTAGCTGGCCGCCGCTGCTCACGCAGATCGTCGGCGTGGTATTGGTTATCTTCCTCATGGATCTGGCGCTGGACCCGGAAACCGACTGGCGCACGAACATTGAAGCCGCCGAGCTGGTCCTCATCATCGGGCTGGTATTCCTGTTCACCACTACGCTTAATAGAATGCAGAATAGTGGTCGCAAATTCGCCGCTCTCGGCTTTCCCCTCACACTCGAGTTTGCCTACCCGGTTTCTACCGGCACTCTGGTCTTCGTGCCCCTGTTCTTCTTCAGCTGCCTCACCCAGGTCGCGGTGTTCGTGCCGGCGATGATCGTGAATTATCTGCTCATCGATGCAGAGGTGAGCTATCTGCCGATTAGCTTCGTCCTGTTCCAGTTTACAATCGTGCCGCTTATGCTTTCCTGGTGGACCCGAAACGGGCTGGCGTCGCTCGCGGGGTGGCTCATCGCTTTCTACCTGTTCGCCTACGGCTACATGCTGCCAGACCTTTCGCGCACCGAATCAAGCTGGCTGATCGAGGTGGAATCAACGGGCTCCTATCTCGTGCCCTCGCTTATTACCGCGGCGTTCATGGCGCTCACCTACTTCGGCGTGCGCCAGCAACGTAGTGGTGAGACGTTGCTGGGAACGAGCGAGGAGCCCTTTGAGCACAACCCAACCGCTAATCTGCGCAAGCTGATGCCCATGCCAGCTAGCCCCTGCCCTACCAGCTCAGCACTGGCTGCGGAGCTGTGGAAAGAATCACAGATGAACGGGGTGTACCGCGCCCTGTTCGCTGGCCTCGCCGGCGCCGGTATCATTCTCGCCATACTCGGCATCATCAATTTCTTCGTGCCCGGCGAGAACAGCATTCTTTTTTCCAACGCCACGCTGCTCATCGTCGCGATCTATCTGTCGGTGTGTATCGCACTCACCGTCTCGGTATTCGGGGTGCGCCACGCCAATGGCGTCTCTGAGACCAGTGTTTTTGACAAGACTACTGCCATTAGCACCGCACGGCAGGCGGCGATCCGCATTTCGGTTTGCCTCGGCAGCGCAGCTGTCGCCGGCATCGTGCTTGTCGCCGTCGTGGGCTTGCTTGGCCCGCTGTTGATCGCTGAGCTTCGCGACATACGCGCACAGTATGTCGATGCCCTTATCACATTCGCACAACTCGGGTTCTTTGGCGCCCTGCTGCGAACCCTACTGATAGTGCTCGCCTTCCTAACGGGTCTGTTGCTGTTCGCGACGTTTCTGACCTGGTTCATGCTGCACAGCAAACGCATGACTGCGGGAGTGACCGGCCTGGGCATCTATGCCTTCATGCTAGTCATCGGGATTACCGTGTTCACTGCCGGCGAGGAGTTCGACGCCGCGCTCGAGCAGGTCGCACGGGGCCATCTCTGGCTGGTAGTTCTGCTGATACCCCTCGCTATCGCATTCATGCTGCGGGAGTTATTAGCTGATTGGGTGATTAGCCGAACTCAACTGTGTTGGATGCTGGTAGTCGGCCTGGCGCTGCAGGGGCTAAATCTGATCTGGCTGTTCGGCAGTGCGAACTACGGGGCACTGGATCTTCAGATAGGCGCTAGCGCCTTGAGCTATCTCGTCGTACAGGGACTCATTCCCCTGCTTGCCATCACACTCTCACTATGGACCAGCAATCGCATACGACATGGCTGATCGCGACGAGCGGGTCTAGCGCTCTAGCCATTCGATAAAGTCTATGGTCGATTTTATCAACTTCGCTCTGGGAGTCTCGAGCAGCGCCGCGTGATCGCCACTCGCCAATACCACCCACTGCTTGTTAGGGTTCGCGATACTGACGAATAAACGGGCATGGGAGTCAGTGTCGGCTAGTGGGTCGAATTCGGCCTGCAGCAGCAGAGTAGGCAGATTCAGGGCCGTCCCATCCAGCGCATTCCACTGATGCAGGTAGTCCCAGTCGGCGCGAATCGGATCGGCCTTCAACGCCGCAGCCACATAGCTGTCTATCGCGTTCTGTGAGATCGAGCCCGGCACGATGAAGTCCGATGCCGCGGCCGCCCGCGTAGTCGGCCTGGCCAGCGGTTCCGTCTGCGCGACGGAGTGTGGTATCAGCGCCTCCGGGTCTACCGGATAGCCGAATAGCGTCACGCTGGCTATGCCTTCGGGAAAACGCTGCGCCGTGAGCTGCGCCACCATGGAACCGTAGGACCAGCCCCAGACATGGATATCTTCGCCGCTTCGGGCGCGCAACCAGTTCACTACGATCGACAGATCCCGCGCCGCTTTATCCGGGGTGTTCCAGCCTGATTCATCTCGCGGCGTTGCGCCATAGCCGCGTGCATCCAGCGCCCAGACGCTGTAACCCAGTTTATTAAAGCCGTCCATTAAGGAAAGATCTTCGCCGGGAACCTGCAGATCGAAGTCGGGAATCGAGCTCCAGGTTCTTCCGTGATGCAGCAGTATATGCCCCTTGGGCTCGGCCACCGACTTCTCCCATAACGCCAGCGGGTGCCCGCCGGAATCTACCGTGTGCTGAATCGCCTCGGTCTGGGCGAAGGCTGGCTGCAGCGCGAGCGCAGACAGGAGCAGCAAGGCTAACTTGAAGACGCGCCTCTGCTGCCGTTCTATGTAATGCGTAACGCCGAAGATTGCAGGCATAGTAATGTCCTAGTTCGGTAAGGCGAAGGTCGACAGCGCATGGCCGGATATGACGGACACATACTGCACGCCATCGACGCTGTAGGTCACCGGGGCCATAACGATCTGTCCACCCAGGTTTATGGTCCAGAGTAGCTCGCCGGTGCGCGCATCGATGGCATGGAAGTAACCCTCGCGGCCGCCGGTAAACAGCAGGTCGGAGGCCGTGGTTAGCATGCCGCTATCGCTCACATCGAACTGGTCGAAAGACCAGACCTCTTCGCCGGTCTGCGGGTCCATCGCCTTCAGCGAGGCGAAGCCCACCTCGTTGGTCCAGTTGTTGATCGGGTTGGTGCGGCCGATGCCGATCGTCGGCGCTCCCTGAGTCGGTGCCAGCACCGTGAAGCCACCGCCGAGGAATGCCCTGCCCGGTTCGTATTCCACTTCTTCCGAGCGGTAGATGGTCGCGTAGTCCTGCCAGGCGCTGAAATAGAACAACTCCGTTCGCGGGCTGAAGGAAGGGGGATACCAGTTGGTGCCACCCTGGTTGCCCGGGAAGGTCGGCATGCCTTCGGGCTGCGGCGTCGGGATGGGTCGGCCGTTCTCATCGAGTCCGCTGGACCAATTCACGCGCACATAGGGCTTGCCCTCGAGGAACTCACCCGTCACGCGGTCCAGCACATAGAAATAGCCGTTTCGGTTGGCCCACATCATCAGCTTACGTGGCGTGCCGCGCCATTCGATGTCCGCCAGAACCGGTACCTGCACCGAGTCGTAGTCGTAGGCATCGTTCGGCGTAAACTGGAAATACCATTTCAATTCGCCGGTGTCGCCATCGAGCGCGATGACCGAGTCGGAATAGAGATTGTCACCGGGACGCTGGCCTGCGTTCCAGTCTGGGCCCGGATTGCCCACGCCCCAGTAGGTTAGATTGAGCTCGGGATCGTAGGAGCCGGTAATCCAGACCGGCGCGCCGCCGTGCTCCCAGTCGTCACCTTCCCAGCTGCCATGGTTCGGCTCGCCCGGGCCCGGGATAGTATAAGTCTTCCAGACCTCCTCGCCCGTGGCTGCATCATAGGCAGCGACGTAGCCGCGAATGCCGTACTCACCCCCACCGACACCGACTATCACCTGATCTTTCACGACCAGCGGCGCCATGGTTATCGAATAGGCGCGGTCTACATCGCCCACTTCCACTTCCCACAGCGGGCTGCCGCTAACACGGTCGAGCGCGATGAGCCGCGCATCGAGCGTGCCCATGAACACGCGATCGTCCAGCACCGCGACACCGCGGTTGTTCGCACCACAGCAGATGCGCGCGTTCTCTGCGGGCACGTGCCGGTAGCGCCAGAACACGCGACCCGTAATGGCATCCAGTGCCATCACGGTATTGGGGCGTTCGGTTAGGTACATGATGCCGTCGGCGACGATGGGGTTCGACTGCCAGGCACCGAATACCTGGTTCTGTAGCGTCCACTGCAGTCTTAGCTCGGACACATTCTCCGGCGTAAGCTGATCCAGACGGCTATAGCGCTGACTGTTATAACTCCCGTTATAAGTGAGCCAGCTCTCCGGCTCATCCTGCGCATTCAGTATTCGCTCAAAGGGAATCTGCGCAGAGGCATGTAGAGCTGCCATAGCAAATAGCGCGGCAACGATGAAACGATCTATCCCTGTATTCAATTTCATTGCAGACCTCGCAGAGTCAACAGATAGCCGACCACATCGGCTACCTCATTGCTAGACAGTGTAGTGGCTTGCTTACTCGGACTGTCGCTGATCTCGTAGGAGATCAGATCAGACTTTCTGATGGAGCGCAGACGCTCCTCGGAGTCGATGAGTTGCACGGTATAGGTGTCCTCGTTCAGGCGGCGACCGACAATCGTCTCCTCGTTACGGGTAACGAGCCGCACGGGACGGTTAATCGGCATCAGGGCAGCCGCGGGGTCTAGCAGGTTTCGCTGCAGTACTGCCGGCGTTCGTGTGACGCCTATGTTGCTGAGATCCGGCGCCGTTCTCGGCCCCACGCCTGCCACGCGATGGCAGTCGGCACACTGGCCCTTGCCTTCGAACAGCGCCTTGCCGCGAACCGGGTCGCCGATCACAACGGCCACACCCTCGGTATCGAAACCGGCGCGGATGTAAGCGATCACGCCGCTCATCTCGTCTGCACGCAGATTAAACGCGGGCATGCGTCCGTCAGCCGTGCCGTCGGTGACGAGCTGCCTCATATCCATGTCTGACTGCACTGTGCGGAACTGGTTAATGCTGAGGTTGATGCCATCGACCAGATCACCCTGTGGGCCATGACAGAGCGCGCATTCCCGCGTATAGACCTGCAGGCCAGCTTCGACGGCTTCGCTAGTGTATTGGTGATCGCTGTCCTCCTGCGCCCATAAGGGCTGTAATGGCAGCAGGAACGACGCGGCGAATAGCAGCGGCATTCGCACGCGAATCTTGCTAAGTAGGGTTTTCATAGTCGCTTCTTATATGGTCGCTTTTTAGAAAGTAAAACGGTGAGCACAGAGGATAATCGGTATTCGACGGGAGGTCTATTCGGAGGTGGCCTAGGGCGCAGGATGATCCGCTAGGCACTGGGCCAGAGATTCGCCATCCATATTGCCGCCGGAGAGCACGATCGCGATGCATTCGCCTTCGACCGCAAGCTTGCCAGCGAGCAGTGCCGCGAGAGCAACAGCGCCGCCGGGTTCGACTACCAGTTTCAGATAGCGAAATGCGAAGCTTATGGCACGCGCTATCTCCTGCTCGCTGACCACCAGAAAATCGTCGACCGTCTCACTATTGATCGCCCAAGTAATCTCACCCGGCTGCGTCGCCATCAGGGCATCACAACTGGTTGCGTGCTGGGGGTCGATCTTGACGCGCTCGCCGGCACGCTTGGACAGGCTGTGGTCGTCGTAGTGTTCCGGCTCCACGCCGTAGATGCGGGTTGCTGGTATTGACTCCCTGATCGCCGTGGAGAGGCCAGCGAGCAGGCCGCCTCCGCCACAGGGACTGAGCACGGCATCGGGCACGCGGCCCCGCGCCGCGAGCTGCTGCACGATCTCCAGACCGCAGCTGCCCTGCCCGGCGATCACATCCTCGTCGTCGAATGCGGGCACCAGTACCGCACCAGTTGCGGCGGCGATATCCGCCGCGATCTGCTCGCGCGACTCGGTCGCCCTGTCGTACAGGCGAATCGAAGCGCCGAGGCGTTCGGTACCCTCTTTCTTAATCTGTGGCGCATCGGATGGCATCACAATGGTGGCATCCATGCCTAGCAGTTTCGCCGCATAGGCGATGCCCTGTGCATGATTGCCGGATGAGAAGGCGACTGCGCCGCGGGAACGTTGTACGGCATCTAGCTGGCAGAGGCGGTTATAGGCGCCGCGAAACTTGAATGCGCCTATATGCTGCAGACATTCGGGCTTTATAAAAACCTCGGCGTCCAGGCGTTCGTTGAGGATGGCGGAACTGAGCAGCGGCGTCTCGATGGCGACACCCTTTAGGCGTGCGGCGGCTTGAACTATGTCATCGAGATGTACGGCCATGGTTATTTCTTCGAGAGTTTTCGTCCCTGCGTCCCGCGGTTCTTCTTAATGCGACGCTTCTGCGCTATCTGCTGTTGCGTGAGGTTTTCCTCCCCCTTCACGAAGGGATTGTCGCCACTGCGCAGTTCGATTCTCACTGGCGTACCCTCTAACTTCAACACTTTCCTGAACGTCTTCTCCAGATAACGACTGTAGTTCGCCGGGAGTTTTTCGGTCTGCTTGCCATGGATCACGATGATGGGCGGGTTGTGGCCGCCCGCATGCGCATAGCGCAGCTTGATGCGACGACCATTGACGAGCGGCGGCGCGTGGTCGGTAACGGCATCCTGCAGCAACTCCGTCAGGCGATTCGTGGCGAGCTTCATGGTGGCCGATTCATAGGCCTTGTGGATGGATTTGTAGAGATCGCCGACACCAGTTCCGTACATCGCAGAGATGAAGTGAATCTTGGCGAAATCGACGAACACGAAACGGCGCCTGATATCTTCCTTTACTTGCTCCTTGTCTTCGCTGTGCATGCCATCCCATTTATTGATGGCGATGACCAACGCGCGACCGGTCTCGATGACATAGCCGAGCAGGTGCAGGTCTTGCTCCACGATGCCAGTGCGTGCGTCGACTATCAGCACGACTACGTGCGCATCCTGTATTGCCTGCAACGATTTTACAACGGAGAACTTGTCTACCGTCTCCTTGGTCTGGCCGCGCTTCTTGATGCCGGCGGTGTCGATCAGCGTATAGCGTCGGCCGCGCCGCTCGAAGGGGATGTAGACACTGTCGCGCGTGGTGCCGGGCTGGTCGAACACCACTACCCTGTCCTCACCCAGCATCCGGTTCACTAGCGTAGACTTGCCGACGTTCGGCCGTCCGGCAACGGCGATCTTGATGCCTGTATCCGCGGCATCCAGTGGTTCAGGTTCCTCGCCGCCAGTAAGCTTAAGGCGCTCAGCCTCGAAGTCGGCCAAGACCCTGAGGATCATGCTCTTTACGCCACGGCCCTGGGTGGCGGTGATGGGAAATATCTCCGCCATGCCGAGGCTGTAGAAGTCCAGCAGCGCGCTATCGGGGTCACGGCCATCGATCTTGTTAACAACGAGATAGGTGTTCTTGCTGCGCTTTCTAAGATGCTGGAGGATTCGGTTGTCGTCCGGTAGCAGACCGTCCTTCGCGTCCACGAGGAACAGGCAGATGTGCGCCTCTTCGATGGCCTGTAGCGACTGCGCCGCCATCTCCAGATCGATGCCCTGCTCGTCGCCGCTTATGCCGCCGGTATCGATGGCGATGAAGTGCTTGCCCTCAACCGAGCCATCGCCGTATTTCCTGTCGCGGGTGAGCCCGGGAATATTGGCCACGAGCGCCTCGCGCGAACGCGTGAGACGATTGAAGAGCGTGGATTTGCCAACGTTGGGACGGCCAACAAGGGCTATGACTGGCCTCATGGTATGAACCTAGAAATTCTCGTTAGCGGCTTGCTATGAGAACTATTGCAGTTGGTAGGCGGTTAGTCTCCCGCTGTTACCGAAGACGTACAGGCGCCCGTTATTCGCTAAAAGATTCGCCCTGACCCCATCGTTATCTGCCTGAATGCGTCCTACGATGCGACCATCGATCTGTGAGAGCAGGTGAACATAGCCCTCGAAGTCTGCCACGGCGAGGTAGTTGCCGATGGCGGTGGGCGCGGTAATTTGTCTGTACAGGAGATCTTCGTTGTCCCATACGATGTCTTCGCTGTTATCCCGGATCGCGAACACCTGGCTCTTGTCATCGCAGTAATAGATATTGCCGAAGCCCTGCGCCATGCCGTGGTAGCTCGAAGCCTCCATGCCCCAGACGATGCGACCGGTGGTCACCTCGAACGCCATTAGATTGCCCTGATAGCTTGCTGCCAGTATGCGCCCGCCATCTAAAAGCAGATCGCCATCGACGTCGATTACACGATCGATGTCGTAGTCGCCCTCGGGCACGGCGACCCGTTCTTCCCAGCGGAAGACGCCATCGCGCGCGGCGACGGCAACCAGAGTACCGTTGCTAAAACCCGCAATGACTGAGTCTGTTGTGATTACCGGCTTGCTGCTGCCACGCAGCGTGAGCGCGGGCTGTGTCGTTTCGTAGATCCATCGCTGCTCGCCGTCTTCGACGGACAGCGCAACGAGTTTGTCGTCGACGGACTGGGCGACAACTATATCGCCATTCGTCTGTGGCGCGGAGAGCACCTCGCTGGAAACGCCGTGACGCCAGCGCAACTCGCCATCTGCCTGATCCAGCACGATCAGCTCGGCACTCTCGGTCGCCAACATGACCAAGCCGCGACCAGCACCTACGCCGCCGGTGATCACGCCCTCGATTCGCGTTCGCCAGATCTCATTGCCGGAGCTTAGATCGATAGCCGCCACGTTGCCGTTCTCGCTCGCGGCATAGATAACGCCATTGTCGATCGCGGGAGTAATCTCGGTATAGTTATCGCCCTGGCCGTTGCCGATGTTCACCGACCACTGCCGGTTCAGGTTTACCTCGTTCGGGATGCTTACCAGCTCGGTCGGCGGATTGACCTCGTCATCCCCAAACCAGTCCATCGGATTCAGATTCAGATTCGCACAGGCAGTCAGGCTAGACGCCAGCGCGATCAGCGCCAGGAAGCGCGACCCGCGGATTGCTAGTGACCGTGTTGTAGCTGTGCTGGAAAACTTCATCATGTAATGTCTTTGATCGCCGCTGACTTAGCTCTCGTTAGAGAGATCGTCCAGCTTCATGCGTAGGCCATCGCTATTGGAGCCCGCCTCCTGTGCCGCGATATAGGCATCGCGCGCATCCACCGGGCGGCCCATGGCCATGTAGATATCGCCGCGCAGTTCGGAGTAGCCCGCCTCAAAAGTCTTGGGGTCGAGGTTATTGACCAATGCCAGCGCCCGCTCGGCATCGCCGCGAGAGAGGATGACGCGTCCGAGACGCAGATTCGTGGTTAGCAGCAGGCCTTCGTCGGCCTCGCTGAGCAGTCCGCCCTGCTCGTTATCGAGGATCCACTGCAGTGCGGCCTCGGCAGCCTCCAGGTCGTCGGTTAATACCAGCTGCTGAGCGGCAAATAGCGAGCCCAGCTTCGCGTAGGTGGAGGAGGCATAGTCGGCGCGTAATTGCTCGCCCAGTTCGATGATGCGCATGGAGTCCTGCGGCAGCAACAGCGTACCCGGCTGGCCAGCTTCGTTGATCGCCAGGCTGAGAATCTCTTCGTACAGGTCGGAGGCGCTGTCGATGTTGGCGTTGCGGGAATTGGTCCACAGTAGCCAAGCGGTAAAGGCCGCAAGCCCAAATACTATAATTAGCATCAGCTGCTTGCCATTCTCCTCCCACCACTTCTTGAGGGATTCTATTGTTTCTTCTTCTGCCGCGTTAATCGCCACGACCTACTCCTTCTAAATTCAATTGTACTGACAGTTTGCTGCCGTCGGCTTATCAGACAGCCACTTTGGCCAATCTATCCCCGATCGACCGCGTATTCTACCCGTTTAGGGCTCGGCTGACACGAACCAATGTGGCTATCACTCTGAAATACTGAGAATTTCGGCGAGTTTGTCGCCGCACTGAGGTATCTCAACACTGAGGCTCTCGCCGGCGTCGTCCAGATGGCGGATCTTGACCGTGCTGGGAGGCTGATCTGCCTCGGTCTCGAGCACGATAGCGAGGGCTGCGCCGCTATTGAAGGCGCGTTTCATCTGATTATTGTACTTGCCGCCACCGCAGTGGCATATGAGGCCGAGATCGGGGAAGCGCTGCCGCAGGGACTGCGCCAGCAGCTGGGCTGGGCCGATCAGGTGCTCGCCAACCACCACCATATAGACATCGATGACGCTGGAGACGGAATCCGGGATCTTCTCCAGGGAATCCAGCATCAGAACCAGGCGCTCCACGCCCATGGCGAAGCCGGCGGCGACGGTGGGCTTGCCACCTAGCTGCTCTACCAGGCCGTCGTAGCGCCCGCCGCCACAGACCGTGCCCTGGGCACCCAGCGAGTCGGTGGTCCACTCGAAAACGCAGTTGTTGTAGTAGTCCAGACCTCGCACGAGACGCGGGCTCTCGACAAATTGGATGCCGACGTCGCCCAGCAGGGCCTTAAGTTTATTGTAGTGCTCCACGCTCTCGTCGCTGACGTAGTCTTTAAGCGCGGGCGCTCCCTTTGTTGCGGCCTGCACCGCCGGATTCTTGCTGTCGAGCACGCGCATCGGATTGCTGTGCATGCGATTGCGGGCATCGTCATCCAACTCGTCGGCGTGGGCGACGAGGAACGCTGTCAGGGCGGCGGCATAGCGCTTGCGATCTTCTGCCGAACCAATATTGTTGAGCTCTAGCGTGAGGTAGGGCTCGAGCTGCAGATCGCGCCAGAGCGCGGCCGAGACCTGAATCAGCTCGGCATCGATGTCGGGCCCCGCCATGCCGAAGGCCTCAACGCCGAACTGCTGGAACTGGCGATAGCGCCCCTTCTGCGGCCGTTCGTGGCGGAACATCGGACCCTGATACCAGAGCCGTTGCTGCTGATTGAACAGTAGGCCATGCTGATCGGCGGCGCGCACGCAGCCCGCCGTGCCCTCGGGCCGCAGGCTCAGATTGTCGCCATTGCGGTCGTCGAAGCTGTACATCTCCTTCTCGACGATGTCGGTGACCTCGCCAATAGAACGCTTGAAGAGCTGGGTCTGTTCGAGGATGGGGAAGCGAATCTCGCGGTAGCCGAAGCGGTGCACTACGCGTTGGAAGCACTGCTCGACGTATTGCCAATTAGGGGTCTGCTCGGGAAGTATGTCATTCATACCTCGGATAGCTTGTAGTTTTGCCATAGGTCTTTGACTGATCGCTAGCTGGAAGCGATAAGATTCTCATCCATTCGCTTCTTGTCCGCCACCCGCTCGCGCACCATGGCCTCTAACTCATTCACGAGGTTCTCGTTGTTTACCTTGTGATCGGGCACGCCTTCCTTGTAGACCAGATTGTTCGGGGATGCGCCGGTAAGACCGATCTCGGCAACCTTCGCCTCGCCAGGGCCATTCACGATGCAACCGATCACCGCAACATCGATCGGCGTGGTGATATCTTCGAGGCGACTCTCTAGCTCGTTAACCACTGAGATTACATCGAAGTTCTGGCGGCTGCAGCTTGGACAGGCCACCAGGTTAACACCCTTGTGACGCAGGCCGAGGCTCTTCAAGATATCGAAGCCTACCTTGACCTCTTCTACCGGGTCCGCCGCGAGGGAGATGCGAATCGTGTCGCCGATGCCCTCCATTAACAGCGAGCCTAGGCCGATGGCCGATTTTACCGTGCCGGAGCGCAGGCCGCCCGCCTCGGTGATACCGAGATGAAACGGCTGATCGATCTGTGTGGCCAGGCTGCGGTAGGCGGCCAAGGTCATGAAAATTTCTGAGGCCTTGAGGCTGATCTTGAAGTCTTGGAAGTCGAGCTTGTCCAGTATGTCTATCTGCGTCATGGCCGACTCGACCATCGCCTCGGCGTTCGGCTCCTTGTACTTGCGTAGCAGGTTCTTGCCCAGGGAGCCGGCGTTCACACCGATTCTAAGTGGAATATTCTTATCCTTCGCGCTGTCGACCACGGCGCGTATACGCTCCTCGCTGCCGATATTGCCGGGATTGATGCGCAGGCAGTCGACGCCATAGTCCAAAACCTTCAGGGCGATGCGGTAGTCGAAGTGAATGTCGGCCACCAGCGGCACCTCGACCTGCGACCTGATGCTCTTGAAGGCCTCCGCGGCATCCATGCTGGGCACCGAGACGCGCACTATATCGACGCCCGCATTCACCATGCGCTTGATCTGAGCCAGCGTCGCTTCGACATCGCAGGTTTCGGTGTTGGTCATGGTCTGCACGGAGATCGGCGCATCGCCGCCCACGGCGACATCTCCCACCATAATCTGGCGTGTCTTGCGACGTTTTATCAAGGAAGTCCTGTTCATGGTTTACAAGCCTACAGTGAGGCGTGCCGAGTTGTCGATTCGAATATCGGAGGACAGGTCGATTTCATTGCCGTTCAGGCTCATATGCGTAAAGGGTGCATCGCCAAGCAGGATATTGAAGGGTGCGCTACCGGTTATCTCGAGTATGTCGCCGGCCTCGCGGATGTCGCGGTAGATCTGTTCAGATTCGCTGTCATTCACCTCGACCCAACTCTCCCCCGAGAAGCTGATGCGCAGCACATCGTTGCCGCTGGCCTCGACGGCTATGACTCGCGGGTCGCGCTCAACAACCGGTACAACACGGCTAGTAGCTTCTGGCGTAGGCGACTGCAGCAACTCGGCGAGGTCTTGCAGGTTCGCCGCACTGATAGCATCGGCGTCTAGAGCGTCCTGCGGCCCGGCCGCACTGTCTGCACTGTCTGCACTGTCTGCGACAGCTGCGGCTTGTGGCTCGGATGGCGCCGTTATAGCAGGCGCGCTAACCGCAGCGGGCTCAACTTGCTGCTCCGGCTCGACGTCCAGGCTGAGTTGCGGCTGGGTTTGTGGTACCTGTGCAATCTGCGAAACCGGTGCTGTAGCTTGAGATTCGCTGTCGCTGTTCGCGGTCGCCAGCGGCGGCGCGTTAGCGACTGGCTCCTCGCCGAAGTAGCTATTGACCAGCCACAGACCCAGAGAGCCGCCGACGAATACGACCAGGGAGACGATCACGAAGGGCTTGTTGCGGTCCCTCTTCCTGCGCGCGTTGGCGCGACTCGCCTCTTCGATATCGGCCTTCTGCTGACTGGTATGCTCGTCGTAGCGCGCTATGACTTCTTGCGCATCCAGCTCGAGTAGTAGCGCGTAGCTCCTTATATAGCCTTTCGCGAATACAGCGCCAGGCAGTTTCTCATAGCTATCGGACTCCAGCGCCTTCACGTAGTGCATTGTGATATGCAGGCGGTCGGCTACTTCTTTCTCACTGAGGCCTAGGCGAGCGCGGGCCTCGCTGAGAGTTTCGCCAGCAGTCGGCGAGCGCTCCGCTATTGCTGCGCCAGATGATTCGGTTGCTGGTTCTATGTGCGGCTCAGTTTGCATCGCTCAGCCTTTGAAAGAACAGGTTTTCGGGCGAACTGGGATAGAGCGTCGACAAGACGCGGGTGAAATTCTCGACCAGCGCTTCGTTCTCAAAGTGGCCCTCTATCTGAATGCCAGCGAGGAGCGCGCGGGGCGTATGCGGTAGTTGGGCGTATTCCATGATCGTCAGATAGCTCTGATAGAACTGGCGCGCGCGGAGATAATCTTGCTCGTTATAGTAGATAAGAGACAGCTCTAGCGCCGAGATATAGAGGTTGCTGTTTAGCTGTAGGGCTCGCTGGAATGCACTACGTGCGTCTTCCGGCCGGTCCAGCCGCAGGGCGCTCCTACCCAGGCCTTCGAATGCCAATGCGCGACCTTCGTAGCTCGTGTCGTTCGCTACGACCTCCAACTGCTCGTAGGATTCGCTATAGCGTTCCTGCGCGAACAACAGCGCGGCGTAGTTATTGCGAGCGCGGGTATTCGTCCTATCCAGGCTGATGGCGCGGCGGAAATTCTCATCCGCTAGTTCCAGGTCGCCCTCGCGCTGAAAGACCATGGCCAGCACCATATAGGCAGCGGAAGTTCTGTCGCTGATATTTAAGGCGTTAGTCGCGTGGCGGCGCGCACCGGCCATATCGTTGTTGTCGAAGTAGGCTAGCGCAAGCTGTATATAGTCGGCTGCGGCCTGATCGTCCGAGGCATCCCCCATGAAGCCCCCTGTGGTCGTAGTCACACAGGAAGACAGCATGAGCGCGACCAGCCCAATAGCGAGCGCAGGGGCCAGCCTCCTAGTCAGCAATTTTTCAATTCCGAACTTGAGAAACTTCATGATTTCTACCATGTACCTAATTATTCAGGGCTTTATAGTCTGTCGGCAGTTACGGCGAGATTATCAGTGCTGGCTAGCACTTTAACCCCATCTTTTTTGGAGGCTTCACCTGCCGCATGGCGGCGTTTATGCCTGTCGCTGCGGCGGGTCTGATCTTCGACGTCGCCAACTAGCTGGCCACAGGCCGCACCGATGTCGTCGCCGCGCGTGGTACGCACGGTCACCGTGTAGCCAGCCTTCTGCAGGATCTGCCTGAAATTGGAGACAGACGTAGAGCTGGGCTGGCGATAGTCGCTAAGCGAGAACGGATTAAAGGGTATCAGATTGATCTTGCAGGGAAACTGCTTGAGTAGCACCGCAAGATCCCGCGCATGTTGTCGGTGATCATTCACGCCGGCGATCAGCGTGTACTCGATCACGGGTACCCGCTTGTCCGAGAGGCTGTCCATATAGGACTGCGCCGAACGCAGCAGCTCTTTTATCGGGTATTTATTATTGATCGGCATGATCTTGCTGCGCAGCTCATCGTTCGGCGCGTGCAAGGAGATCGCGAGCGAGGCGTCGGTGTAGTCCTTCAGCCTGTCTATGGCGGGCACGACACCAGATGTACTGATAGTAACCTTGCGCTTCGACAGGCCGTAGGCGCAATCGTCCATCATGATATTGAGCGCGTCCATGACATTGTCGAAATTGAGAAGCGGTTCGCCCATGCCCATCATGACGACATTACTGACCCGGCGTTCCATTTTTTCTTCGAACACGCCGAGATGGTAGTTCGCCCACCAGAGCTGGCCGATGATTTCCGCAATGGTTAGATTGCTATTGAATCCCTGCTTGCCGGTCGCGCAGAAGGAACAGTCGAGCGAGCAACCAGCCTGGGATGAGATGCAGAGAGTGCCGCGCCCGGCCTCGGGTATGAAAACCATCTCGACGCGACTGCCGCTGGCCACCTGCACGATCCACTTGCGGCTACCGTCTTTCGACTTGTAGTCTTCCAGAATCTTGGGGAGCTCGATGACCGTGGACTGCTTGAGTTTCTCGCGCAGGTTCTTGCTGATATCGGTCATCGCGTCGATGTCGACGACACCGCGCTGATGAATCCATTTCAGAACCTGCTCAGCGCGGAACGGCTTCTCGGCGAATTCGACAAAAAGCGCACGCAACTTCGCTAGGCTCATACCAGCTAGATTGGGTTTGTGTGTCGCCGTCATGCTCAAATTCTCCGCTTAGGAGTTGTGCTTCAGGAACAGATTTCGTTGTCGTTGAAGAAATAGCTTACTTCACGTGCTGCTGAAGTAGTCGAGTCGGAACCGTGTACTGCGTTGGCATCGATGGACTGTGCATAGTCTGCACGAATAGTACCCGCCGCCGCCTCTGCCGGATTGGTAGCACCCATCAGGTCGCGGTTTAACATCACTGCGCCCTCGCCCTCGAGTACCTGAACCATGACCGGCCCCGATGTCATGAATTCGATGAGGTCTTTATAGAAGGGTCGTTCCTTGTGCTCGGCATAGAAACCGCCTGCTGATTCGTCGTCCAGTTGCAGCATCTTGGCAGCAACAATCTTCAGCCCAGCCTTTTCGAAACGGGCATAGATCTCGCCTACAACGCTCTTCGCTACGGCGTCTGGTTTGATAATGGATAGTGTACGTTCGATCGCCATCTTAACTCCAATATGAGGTGATTTCTTGAGAGCGCGCATTATACGCGCTTAGATCGAGATTTTGTACGCTTTTAGTGCATAAAAACGCTATTTTTCAGGGGCTTAATCGGCTGCTTCTTCGATCCAGGCGGCCTGAATGGCCTCCAGGATTTTCTCGCCGCAGCGCTCGGGATCGTCGTCGAAATCCTCCAGCGCCATGACCCAGTCGCGCAGGTCCGTGAACCTGACATACTGCGGGTCGGTGTCCGGATGCTGGTCGCTCAATTCGATGGCGAGATCATATACATCGGTCCATTTCATGTGCAATTCCCTCCAGAGAAGCTCTCTAGTGTTCTTCCGACACCATGTTAATGGTGTACTTCGGAATTTCGATGACGAGGTCGGTGTCGCCGACGAGCGCCTGACAGCTCAGGCGCGACTCGGGCTCGAGGCCCCAGGCCTTGTCCAAGTAATCTTCTTCATTTTCTTCGGCCTCCTCCAGAGAGTCGAAGCCCTCGCGCACGATGACATGGCAGGTGGTACAGGCGCAGGATTTCTCGCAGGCATGCTCGATAGAAATTTTGTTTCTTAGCGCCGCATTCAGGATGCTCTCGTCTTTCTCTGCCTCGATAGTTGCACCTTCAGGACAGATCACTTCGTGCGGAAGAATCGTTAACTTTGCCATTGCGTTCTGGAATAACCTCTATAGATGTTCGGTTCGTTGAATAGTGCTCGCTACTCGGTTTCGTTCTTCACCGCGTCGATGGATTCACCGCGCAGCGCATTCGCGATATGCAGGTCCATGCGCTTCGCCGCGAAATCGCTGCTGACCTGATTCAGCTCTTCGGTCGCCGCACGTATCTGGGTGCTGCTACCCTCTTGCATGATCGATTCCAGGTCCTTTATCGATAGCGCGAGCTTGTCCGCCTCGTCCTTGGTCAGAAGCTCGCCATCGGCGACCAGGGCATTCGCGATCGCATCGAGTAATTGCGTCGCCTCGAGCTGCGCCTCTTTGATCGATCGCGTCTCCATGTCGACCTGCGCATTGCTTTGAGAGTCTTGCAGCATGTCTTCGATGAGGCTGGATTCGAGGCCGTAGCTCGGCTTTACCTGGATCTCCGCCTTCGTGCCCGTGCTCAGTTCCTCGGCTGTTACGCTGAGCAGGCCATCGGCGTCGACCTGGAAACTTACTCGTATCTTTGCGGCGCCCGCCACCATCGCCGGGATTCCACGAAGCTCGAAGCGTGCCAGCGAGCGGCAGTCGCTGACCAGTTCGCGCTCGCCCTGCACGACGTGCAACGACATGACGGTCTGGCCATCCTTAAAGGTGGTAAATTCCTGCGCCTTCGCAACGGGAATCGTGGTATTGCGCGGAATGATCTTCTCTACCAACTCCCCCATCGTCTCGATACCGAGGGAGAGTGGGTTGACGTCGAGCAGCAGGAAGCTATCGGACGATTTATTGCCGATGAGTACATCCGCCTGTATGCCCGCCCCGATCGCGACGACCTTGTCGGGGTCGATGTCCGTCAACGGCGCCTTGCCGAAGAACTCTGCCACGGCATCGCGCACCAGCGGCATACGTGTAGAGCCGCCGACCATAACAATATTGTCGATGTTGTCGATCGTGAGAGCCGCATCGCGCAGTACGCGTCGGCATGTCCTGATCGTTCTTCCTATAATCTCTGCCGTGAGCTTCTGCAGCGTGGATACATCCAGTGAGGCGGACCAATCTTCGAACACTATATCGAAGGCGTCGTTATCGCTTAAGCCATGCTTAGCGCCGTTGGCCAGCTGCAGCAGGCGGCCGCGACTCGGGATGCTTGTCAGGCCCGCGCTCTCCATCTGCTGCGCGATCCAATCCGCTATGGCGCTATCGATATCGTCGCCGCCGAGGCTGGTGTCGCCGCCGGTGGCCAGGACCTCGAAGACGCCCTTGTTCAAATTGAGCAGTGAGACATCGAAGGTGCCCCCGCCTAGATCGAAGACGATGACATTGCCCTGATCTTCACTATCCAGGCCGTAGGCCACCGCCGCTGCAGTTGGCTCGTTCAATAGTCTGAGCACATTGATACCGGCGAGCGCGGCGGCATCCTTGGTCTGCTGTCGTTGAGCGTCGTTGAAATAGGCCGGCACCGTAATCACCGCGCCTTCTAATTTCCCCTTCAGACTGTTCTCGGCACGTGCCACCAGGGCAGCGAGAATGTCCGCCGATACACGAATCGCATCTTTGCTGCCGGCCGCGGTCGCAATCGCCGGCGCGCCATCGCCGCGTGACTCGTCGAATTCGAAGGGAAGATAGCCCTGCTCGGCCTTGAGTTCCGAGAGGCTCTTGCCGAGCAGGCGCTTGATCGAGGCAATAGTATTGAGCGGGTCTTCGACGAGTATCGCCTTCGCCTCAAAACCCACCAGTGGCTCGCCGCCTTTACGGTAGTGCACCACCGAGGGCAGCAGGTGCTCCCCTGCTTCGTCCGCCAGTGTCTCTACGCGCATGCCACAGCTGGCAGATACCAGGGAGTTCGTCGTGCCGAGATCAATACCCACGGCGAGACGATGGAGTGGCTTTGCCTCCTTGCCACCGGGTTCCTGAATCTGCAGTAGTGCCATAATACTTTCGTTATATCCGTTTCATTCGTCCGGCTTAGTGTCGCCGAGAAGTTGCAACTAGTAGCCGAGTCGTGTCTCTTCGCCTGCGTCTATCTCTGCAAGTAGCTTGTACAAGAATTGCAGCTCGTGGTAGATCTTCTTCGCGTCTGCGAACTGTTCTTGCTCGAAATGCTCCGCGAATTTTGCCTGCCGGCTATCCAACTTGACTCTGACCTCCATGCGCAGCCTATCCAACTCATCCAGCGCCGAGTCGTCCATGGGTAATTCATCGAGCTGTTCGCGTAGCTGAATCTGCTCTAAAAGCAGCTCCATGCCCAGATCGTTCTGATCTACGTTCTCTACATCGATCTCGCGCAGAGATAGCAGATAGGCCGCTCGCCGCAGTGGCGACTTGAGCGTCTCGTAGGCTTCATTGAGATAGCTACTAAGTTGTATTGCCCGCAGCTTCTCGGGCTCCGGTGCATTGGCAAACCTGTCGGGATGTATTTCTTGCTGCTGAACCCGATACGCCTCGCTCAACTTGTCTTGATCGAGGACGCAGGATTCCGGCAGATTGAATAATTGGAAGTAGTTGCTGTTAAGTGACTGCACTTTGGTTTGGGCTGCGATTTAGGCTGCGCTGCGAGTTTAGATCAGACGGGCTCAGCTAGATGCTGAAGCTCTCGCCACATCCACACTCGCCCTTCGCATTCGGATTCTTGAATTCGAACCCTTCGTTGACACCGTGCTTCACGAAATCCATTTCCGTGCCATCAATGTAGACGAGGCTCTTCGGATCTACGATGATCTTAACGCCCTGCTCTTCGAATATCTCATCGCCCACTTCAATCTTGTCGACGAACTCGAGAACATAGGCCATGCCGGAACAGCCGGTGGTCTTTACGCCGACACGAATGCCAATGCCGTGACCGCGCTCCTCTAGCTGCTCGGCTACATGACGCGCGGCTGTATTTGAAATTGATATAGCCATTAAGATGCTTTCCCTACTGTCCTTTATCCTTTACGTTTCTGCTTTACGTCTTCGATCGCTGCCTTGATCGCGTCCTCGGCGAGCACGGAGCAGTGAATCTTCACGGGCGGCAGGCCGAGTTCGTCGGCGATGTCCTTATTCTTGATCTGAGTTGCCTCATCGAGAGAGCGACCCTTTACCCATTCCGTTAGCAATGAGCTTGAGGCGATGGCAGAGCCACAGCCGTAGGTCTTGAACTTGGCATCTTCGATGACACCGCTCTCGCTGACCTTGATCTGCAGACGCATCACATCGCCGCAGGCCGGTGCACCGACCATGCCAGTGCCGACGTTAACGTCTTTGTCGTCCATCTTGCCGACATTGCGCGGGTTCTCGTAGTGATCTAATACTTTGTCTGAATACGCCATTCTACTTTCTCCTGACTCGCTCTAATTAGTGAGCGGCCCATTTAACTTGACTTAGGTCGACGCCGTCCTTGTACATATCCCACAACGGCGACAGTTCTCTTAACTTTTCTACTGCTTCACGAATCTTACCTATCGAAAAATCGATTTCCTCTTCGGTCGTGAACCGGCCTAGCGAAATTCTCAGCGAGCTATGCGCCAACTCATCGTTAAGCCCTATGGCTCGCAGCACATAGGAGGGCTCCAGGCTTGCTGAAGTACAGGCCGAGCCCGAGGATACTGCGAGGTCGCGTAGCGACATCATCAGCGACTCTCCCTCCACGAAGTTGAAGCTGATGTTGAGGTTTCCCGCGACGCGGTGATCGACATCGCCGTTTACGAAAACCTCTTCCATATCTTTGAAACCATCTAGCAGCCTGGAACGCAGCGCCAGTATGCGATCGTTCTCAGCATGCATCTCTTCCTTGGCAATGCGGTAGGCCTCACCCATGCCCACGATCTGATGCGTTGCCAGGGTGCCGGAGCGCATGCCGCGCTCGTGCCCGCCACCGTGAATCTGCGGCTCGATACGAACGCGAGGCTTGCGGCGAACATAGAGCGCACCGATGCCCTTGGGGCCATATATCTTGTGTGCCGTTATCGACATCAGATCAACCTGCATCTGCTCCATGTCGATGTCGAGCTTGCCTGCGCTCTGCGCCGCGTCCACATGGAAGATTACCTTGTTCTCTCGCGTGATCTTGCCGATCGCTGCGATGTCATTGATCACGCCGATCTCGTTGTTCACATGCATCAGCGACACCAGCGTCGTGTCGGGGCGAATTGCGGCGGCAACAGATTCGGGGGAGATAATGCCCGACGCCGTTGGGTCCAGATAGGTGATCTCGAAGCCTTCACGTTCCAGCTGGCGACAGCTATCCAACACCGCCTTGTGTTCGATCTTCGACGTGATGATGTGCTTGCCCTTCTTCACATAGAAGTGGGCGGCACCCTTGATGGCCAGATTGTCTGCCTCGGTCGCGCCGGAGGTCCAGACGATCTCGCGTGGATCACAGTTAATCAGGTCGGCCACATGACGACGCGCCGACTCGACCGCCTCTTCGGCCTTCCAGCCGAACATATGAGAACGTGAGGCCGGATTGCCGAAGTTGGCTTCCAGCGTCAGGCATTCGGCCATCTTCGCCGCGACTCGTGGGTCGACCGGCGTGGTGGCCGAATAATCTAGGTATATAGGAAATTGCATCTATTGCTCCACTGCTACTACTGCTCTACAGACTAGGGGCCAAAACTCGAATATCCTCGACGCTCTCGCTGACGATTAACTGTTTTCGGTCCTGCTGCTCTGAAATACGTTTTACTTCGTTCTTTGCCACCAGATCTGCAAGGCTGATGCCCTCCAGAAATGTATGAATCTGTTCACTCAGGTCTTCCCACAGATAGTGGGTCAAACAAGTCTCGCCACCCTGGCAGTCTCCCGCGCCGCGGCACTTGGTCGTATCGACTGACTCGTTTACTGCATCGACGATCTCGGCGATGAAGATCGCCTCGGACCCGCGCTGTAACTCGTAGCCACCACCGGGGCCGCGCACGCTACTCACCAGAGCACCGCGGCGCAGCTTGGCGAATAGCTGCTCTAGATAGGACAGTGAAATTGCCTGACGCTGAGATATATCCGCAAGACTGACCGGACCCTGATCCTTATGAAGAGCCAGATCCAGCATTGCCGTGACCGCATACCTGCCCTTGGTCGTTAAGCGCATAGGAAGCCTTTTCGATGCCTAAATTGGTGTCAGCAATTATCGAATACCGTAGTAAAATAGTCAAGTATAGTAGTGGGAGTAAAGGCCCCGATTTTCGCCTAGTTGGCGGGCGACTCGCCGCGCTCGAATACCAGGGTGGACGGCGCCTTGCCGAGATCGTCATCGATCTGGTGGCCGAGGGATTTGGCAATCAACACGATGACGGCCAGATGGTGGATACTGTGGGTTATCAGGCTCATCAGCTCCCGCTCCAGGGTGCTCGGAATCTGCACCGCCGGGCCGGCTGGTAGCACGGCCTCGCGTACCGTGATGAGTCCGTTGGTGGAGGGCTGATGGGCTAGCTGCTCGACGCGGCGCTTAACCGTGGCCAGAGCGAAACGCGCCGCTTCGAGGTTGTGTTCGATCTCTCTGTCGCGCTTGCGATCATCGTAGTCGATACTGGCCGCGGGCAGACCCGCGAAGAGGCAGTGAAACCTGTCGAGTATGTGCCTAATATGTGCGCCGATGGACGCGCCGTCGCCGGAGGCATCGACGAAATTCTCCTGCGACAGAATTTGTAGAACCTGATCGCATTGCGCGAGGCAGTTCTCGCAGCCACTGATAAGCAGCACCTCAGAATTTCTCTCTTCGGGCCCAGTGGTTCGCTGCTCTATTTTGGTAGACGTCATTGGTTTACAATTAGCATTCTCAGCAGTGCTGCCGACCGAACCTCAGGCATAAAAAGGCAGAAAAATTCATGTCAAATAGCGTAGTGAATATAGCACAGCAGCCCTCGAGCTACTATGAACGAAATAGGCAAGGCGAACGACCTTCCGAGCCATGTAAAAGCTGTGACAACTAGTCCTAAGACCTAGGCGATCGGCATTTTATTGCAAGGCCTCGCAAGTTTTATCGGTAGCTCCGCGACAATCATCACTATCGCCCGAACACGCTCACGGCCCGCTCGAGAGCAACTACACAGAGACATCTAATCCTATGAAAGCCGACCTGCATTGCCATAGCCACTATTCGGATGGCAAAGAGTCTCCCTCTTTCCTCCTGCAGCGGGCGCGCGAACGCGACGTCACTCATCTGGCGCTAACCGACCACGATTGCACCGATGGCATTGAGCAGCTACGCAGCGAAGCGGGTGAAATCACTATCATCGATGGCGTCGAACTGTCCTGTCTGTGGAACAATATGGAGATCCATATAGTCGGCCTCCTGATTGACATCGAAGATTCAAACATAGGAAACCTGTTAGCCAAACAACAGAGGGCGAGAAGAGAACGCATGCAGGCGATCGATGCGAAGCTGCAGAAGCTTGGAGTACAGGGACTACTACCCTACCTCGAGTCGCTCCCCTGCACGGCGTACACGCGCAGCCATGTGGCCGACTTCCTCGTTCGGGAGAAGGTCTGCAAGAACAGGCAGAAGGCATTCAAGACCCACTTGGGTAATCGCGGCAAGGTCTATGTCGCGGCAAGCTGCTGCAGCCTGTCCGAAGGCGTGGCCGCCATCCGTGCCGCCGGCGGTATCGCTGTAGTTGCACACCCCGGCAGATACCCACTTTCCAAGACCAAGCTCGGCACCCTGCTGGATGACTTCAAGGCTTGCGGCGGCGAGGCGATAGAGGGCAGCTACTCGAATATAGACCCCACTATGCGGGATAGGCTGCGCAGCCTAGCCGAAGACAGGTCGCTGTACCTATCGCTAGGCTCTGACTTTCATGACTCCGCAGCCACGTGGACAGATATCGGAAAGTTTCCAGCGCTGGATCAGCAGGCAATAAAAAATGCCATCTGGCTACACCCGAGATGGCATTTATAGGATTCGAACTCGTCTGTACGCAGCGGCTCTCTTATCGCAGAGCCGGTCAGTGGCGGCCTACTTCTGCCTGCGCTTGATCTTCGCTACGGCATCGCGAAACACGTCCATCAGCGTCTCGTGCTTGTAGTCGGTAAACTCGCCGGCATCCATGAACATGCCGTGCTCTTCGCAGGCCTCGTATTCCAGGTGCGACTGCTTCGTGTCGTTTAGCTTCACCATGGTCTTGCCACAGCGAGGGCACTGAATATCGCGAACGGTATTGTAAGTCTTGCCAACTTCGCGATCTCCGCTGTCGGCGAAGTCCGCCATCCAGTCGCCTTTTAACTGTTCTGCTTCGCCGTTGTCGAACCAAAGACCCTTACAGCTATTGCATTTATCGATTACTACCTGACCATGCAGAGTCTCAATCTTCAGCTCCTGCATCTCGGAATTGCATTTCGGACAGTCCATTGGGTTCTCCTCATGGATACGGCTTTTTATTATTCGGGGATCGTGATGCCTTTATCATCCTGCGGTAGCAACCAATACCTCCGTAGAGACCGCATATTATAAGGAATTTTGGCCTCAGACCAAGCCAAAATTCCCTTTTGACGGAGCATATGGAGTATTAAGTCCGTGTTCACATTTGGATCAGTACTATTTGAGAACTTTCGAAACACGTTGCTACCGAAAACGCCACGACTGAGCTTTGAGGAGAAAATCATGAGACTTGCTCAAATTCTAGCCCTATCGCTGCTGCTGAGCTTTTCTGGCGCCCTAAGCGCCCGCGAAGGCTCTGCCAATGTCAGCAGTGCCTGCGCTACCCTCGAATTCATGGCGAAGATGTTGGCGCTGAACACCATGCTGCCAGCCGATTTCGACGATGTCACTGAGCTTAGCGCGATGAATGAGGGCTTGGCCGAACTGAATAATCTGGCCTGCCAGCCGGTGATATTAACGGGCTACCGCCGAGGCAATAGCTACTATGACAACGGCACATTGATTTCCGATGACCTCTATCATCGAGCCTGGTATTTCCCCAACGGGCAACTGTTTATGGCCGAACCGGGTGTGGACACCACGATCTACTACCCGAATGGTCGCATCATGGCCTATCACTGGATGCATGGCGATCAGGCACTGTTCTGGCCGAATGGCGCTCTGGCCACAAACTACTTCCGCGCATTTGATGAGACCTGGTACTACCCAGACGGCAACATCATCACCTATGAGGCTGGCTATGCCGGCGGCAGGTGGTTCTACCCCTTCCAGCGGCTCGACGGTGGCGTGGGACAGGAGGTGATTTCCAGTAACTGGGGCATCGAAGACGAGGATTTCACGTTTCTGAATTTTACTGCCGAGGGCACGTTATTCACCGCGCGCGAGCGGATTCGTCGCAAGCTCATCTTCGATGATATCGACCTATTAGATGTGCCCGGGGTATTGCTGCTAATCACGCGTCTGTATCAGGCTGCGGATAGCGCGAAGCAATTCGCGCCCGCCGATGTGAATATCACAGGCGCACCGTTCTAAGGCGGCTCTGAATAACTCTATGGTGCCCCAGGCTTAGAAGCTGTACTGCTGGGAACGTTCGCGCAGTGCGGCAACCGAGATGGCGCCGGACTGACAGGCCTCTAGGTCACTCTTGCCGAACACGTGGATCTTGTCTCTGCGGCTCTGGGCTTCGGCCTCCTCGCCGAGACCGGTAAGAATGATGGAGACACGCTCGTCCTCGGGTAGGTCCCGCAGCATCGATCCGTAATCGCACATGGCCTGATAGAGCCTGTCTTCGAAAGCGAGCACGTCCCGCTGCCAGGTCTGCGAGAAGGCTAACTCTGCCTCCTCTCTCCTCTGCCTTAGCTCCGCAGCCTTTGCCAGCGCCTGCTCCCGCAGCGATTCGATCTGCTCTAGCAAGGCATCGAGTTCGTTACGCATCTGCTCCTCGATATTGGAATCGGCGATAGCCTCGGCCGCCGATTCTCGAATCCGTGCCTCGACCGCTCTCAGGCCCTGCATCTTCGCGCGCATGTCGGCGTTGATCGCCTCCAGGTCTGCGCGTAGCTCAGCATAGGCAGCGTCGTCGACCGAGCCCAGTGAACGTAGCGATCGCGCCGATTCATTCGCCTGCTGTATCGCATTGTTCACGATCAGCGAATAGTCGACACTGGCGACCTTCTCCATCATCTCGGAATAGAAGCTGGAGACTTCGGCGGCCTGACTGCGCAGCGCCATGATCGGCGCACTATCCGCCGCCGCGCTACGCGAGAACGCCGCCGACTCGAAGGGGTTGCCGCGGCTCTGTAAGGACTGCATCGCCGAATTCAGCGAGGCAAGACTCAGCCGATTGCGACTATTCGCGAGCGGCGTTCTGACTTCCATTACCACACCCTGCCCGATCAGATAGGTGCTCTCGATGCCGCCGAGGCTTAGCCCAAACAGGCCCTTCGCCTCCTCAAAATCGAGCGCGTCTTCCAAAACTCCGGAGAAGATGTCGATGTTCCGTTGCAGGTCCTCGAGTTGCACATCCTGCGCACTGGCCGACGCCGCAGCAAGCGTAATACAGGCTGCAATGAGCCGCTGTCGAGTGTGTGTAATCATGGCCACGCCCTCTTATCGAATATCGCCTTGGTATCCTACGTAGTTAACCAACTGCTGCAGCGAGCGAATCGTCTGCGAGTCGTTGTCTACCAGTTGTTCGTAACCTGTACGCATGTCTTGTAGATCCAAGAGTCGCTGCTGCTCGAAGTAGGCGTACATCTGATCGAAGCTCTCCGCAGTCGACTGCTGGGTCTGTTCCATCACCGCCTGCAGCAGCTGCACATTATTATTATCCTGTCTGCTTTCTACGCGGGCTACCAACGCCTCCATCTGCACGCGCTGTGCCTGCTCGAACTCGGCCAGCTGCGCATCCAGTCCGGCGCTCGTAGAAGCCCGGCCGCCGAACGAGACCGAGAAGCCTGACTCGTTGCTCTGCACGCTAACGTTGAAGATGAGCACACAGAACATCGCCAGCGATGCGGCGGTGGGAGCCCACTGCCAGCTCATCCAGAAGCGCGACGTCGGTCGTTCGATTCGATGCTCCTGCCTGAACAGCTCCAGCCCGCGATCCCAGTGTGGGACCTTCTGCTGCGACCACTGCTCCAGATCTCGCTGTGCCAGCAACACCGACTCTAGTTCGGCATTACAATGCGCGCAGTCTGTTAGATGGCGTTCCAGCTCGTTGCGCGCGAGTGTAGACAGGTCCTCAGAAAAATATTCTTGCATCAAATGCTGTGTCTTAGGACAGGACATTTTGTTCCTCCGATACCACTTTCAATTTTTTCAGTGCGCTATAGAAACGCGTCTTCGCCGTGTTAGCCGAAATGTCTTGCAGCTCGGCGATCTCATCGAAGGTCATGGATTGAAAAATCTTCAACTCGACGATCGATCGCTGCTGCGAACTCAGCTCGTTCAGCATCTTCAGTACGCGAGCATTCTGCTCGCTCTCACCCAGCCTGCTCTCTGGCTCATAATCTTTTCTTCCGGGGTATTTCTCAAATTCGTAGCCGTCGTCTTCATCCGAGAATTTCGGCGCGGTGGTCATCAGGCGCTTGCGTCGGTTCATATCTACCGACTTATTGTGTGCGATGCGAAATATCCAGCTACTAAACTTGGCATCGCCGCGAAACCTGTGAAGATTTCTGTAAACGCCGAGGAATACCTCCTGCATAAGATCCATCGCGTCGCTGGAATTTCCAGTCAGGCGCAGACCATGGTTGTAGATCTTCGATTCGTAGCGCTTGACGAGTTTCTCCCATGCATAGGCCGACCCCTTGAGAGCCGCGGCTATAAGCGCTTCGTCTTCATCGATCAGACTCATGGAATCCCCATCCTGCCGCTGCATTGCAGCCAAATTCGAAGAAAAACAGGATACTGGTTTTAGAGAGTAAGTCGCAAGCTATGGAGGAATAGTTTGCCAGGACTGCGGGACTAGTCGGGATAGGCGTGTAGCGTATCGTCCAGCAAGACGCCCCACGCCCGATTAAAGGGGTGCGCTTTGTCGGTTGGGCCCGCCGGACTACTCAGTGGGTAGCCTCGGTTTGCCCATTCGAATATGGAGTGTTCGAGGTTCTGCACCCGGGTAAAGCCTCTTTCCTGCAGCTCGGAGGCGACGGCGGCGGAGCGATATCCGACGGAGCAATAGACGATGATCTCAGCATCCTTGTCCAGGCCCCGCTCCGCTATCGTATCTGATATCTCTGCAGCGTTTTTAAGATTGAGCGCGCCGCGCAGGTGGCTCACCTGATACTCGTCGAACTCACGAACGTCGACTATCAGCGGCAGCTCTGCGTCTTCCTCAGTATAGCGCTGCTGCAATGATTCGGTTGAGACGGCATGGACGGTGGGAAACTCTCGCTCGATCTTGTCATCGACTGAATCCCAATTGACGCCGAACAAGCCAAAGAAGAAGGAAGACAGCGAAGCGGCGGCAATGAGTTTTAACATGATTCGATTGAATAGAGTTTGTGGTTGATGGAGACGCGTACCGGTACCTATTACATTAGACCGGCGTGCAAGGGAATTCTAACAGATTCCTGGAGGGTAAAGCGCAGGCAGCCAACTCCTCTAGAGCGGCCTCTCCCAGGAAGGCATCGCCTTGTGAGCGAATTCCTCTTTAGAAGAGCTGACTGCTATTCCTGCGTTAGGTGTAGCGCTGCACTCTACGCGGCGGCGCGCTGCTCGTTAAGTAGCTGACTCGCCGCACCCAAGAAGGCATTCAGCGACGAGGCGATTATGTCTTTACTGATGGCTACGCCACTGTAGCGACGACCATCGCACTTCAACTGTATATAGGTTACGGCCTCGGCATCGGCACCCTGACCCAGTGCGTGCTCACCGTATTCCATGATCTCAAAGTCTATCTTGATGGCATCCTTCAATCCGACGACGAAGGCATTGAGCACGCCGTCGCCCTGCCCGCTAATAGCGAGCTCCTCGCCGAAGTAATCGATCTTGGCATTGAAGGTCTCGCGGCCCTCGGATTTTTCTATACTGAAATCTTCGAGGCTGATCAGCTTCTCACTATTCAGATAGTGCTCGTTGAATAAGCTCCAAATCTCGTCTGGCTGAATCTCTCTACCGCTCACCTCGGTTACCCGCTGCACGACACGACTGAATTCGATCTGTAGCCAGCGCGGCAACTCGAAGCCAAACTTATTCGCCAATACATAGGCGATACCGCCCTTGCCAGACTGACTGTTGACGCGAATAACGTCCTGATAGGTGCGACCGAGATCACGCGGATCGATGGGCAGGTAGGCGATCTCCCAAGTGTCCCCTTCTTCGTAGATATCGAGACACTTCTTGATGGCATCCTGATGTGAGCCGGAGAATGCGGTAAACACCAGATCGCCCGAGTAAGGCTGCCGCGGATGCACATCGATCTGCGTACATTCGCGTACAACCGAGACGATGCGATCCATGTCTGACAGATCCAGCTTCGGGTCGACGCCAGCGCTGTAGAGATTCATCGCCATCACCACGATGTCCATATTGCCAGTGCGCTCACCATTGCCTAGTAGAGTGCCCTCTACTCTCTGCGCACCGCCCATGACGGCCAACTCGGCGGCGGCGACTGCACAGGATCTATCGTTGTGCGTATGCAGGCTGACTATGATCGCATCGCGGCGCTTGATGTTTCTGCAGAACCACTCGATCTGGTCCGCGTAGACGTTCGGTGTCGACACCTCTACCGTAGAGGGCAGGTTAAAGATGATCGGCTTCTCGGTGCTGGGTTGCCAGACGTCGGCCACCGCATCGCAGACCTCGACGGCGAAGTCTATCTCTGTGCCGGTGAAGCTCTCCGGCGAATATTGGAATACCCAGTCCGTCTCCGGCGCAAGGTCGGCGCAGCGCTGCACCTCGCGTGCGCCCGCAACGGCGATGTCGATGATGCCGGCCTTGTCGGTCTTGAATACTTTTTCCCGCTGCACGACAGAGGTCGAATTGTAGACGTGCAGTATCGCCTTCTTCGCGCCCTTCAGGGACTCGAAGGTGCGCTGGATCAATTCGGGACGCGCCTGGGTGAGCACCTGAATCGTAACGTCATCGGGTATCTTATTGTCTTCGATGAGGCTGCGAACGAAATCGAAGTCCGGCTGCGAGGCGGCGGGAAAACCCACCTCGATTTCTTTGAAGCCCACGGCGACAAGCAGCGCAAACATCTTCTTCTTCTGCGAGACGGACATCGGCTCGATCAGGGCCTGATTGCCATCGCGCAGGTCAACGCTACACCATCTAGGCGCCTCGGTGATGCGCTTATTGGGCCAGGTTCTGTCTGGAATATCGACGCTCTGGAATGGCTTATACTTCGTATGATCGAACACGGACTGGCCCTCTGCTAATTATTAATCCCTGCACCCGAATAAGGTGGTTCTCTTTCACTCGGCGCTGCGTCCTTGTGAGACTGGAGCTTGGCGCCCCGCCTGTTTAGCTGGGCCCTCCGTGATTGAGGCTGCATAGAATAAGGGAAGTGCTCTGGCATTTCTACGCCTAATTTACCCCTTTTTGCACTATTATTAGTGTTTATCTCTATTTTTAATATGTTTACTGTGTTTTTATATCAATAATTGAATTAACATCGATTTTCTTCACTTCGAATGAGCCGCAGGAGCCAAGCGAGATGCGCCTAGACAAGTTGGACAAGAAGATTCTGCAGGAGCTGCAGCAGGATGGATCGATCACGAATCTGGAGCTTGCCGAGAAGATTGGCCTGTCGCCCTCCCCCTGCGCGCGTCGAGTTAAGCAGCTACAGGATAGCGGCATAATCAAACATCAGGTCACTCTGCTCGATGCCTCGAAACTGGAACTCAAGCTCATCGCTCTCATCCAGATCAGCATGGACAGACACACCCCCGATCGCTTCGATATTTTCGAGAAGAAGGTACGTAGCTTCCCCGAGGTTACCGAATGCCTGCTGATCACTGGCCAATCAGCCGACTACCAGCTTAAGGTCTTCGTGCCCGACATGGAGTATTATCAGGAATTCCTGCTCAACAAGATTACGAAGATCGAAGGCGTCACCGACGTGCACTCAAGCTTCATTCTGCGCGAGGTGCTCAGCACGACCGAACTGCCACTGAGCCACATAGAGAGTTAGGGAGTCGCTGTTTAACTAGATGACTACTCTGACCCACAGCCGATTTCGCTATCGAGGAGCTACGCATTGAACAAGTCAATCGACTATTATCTATCACTGATTTCGCCCTGGTCTTTTCTGGGGCACGAGAGACTACTGGACCTAGCTGGGCAGCACGAAGCCACGGTCAATATCTGGCCGGTTGATTTCTCTGTCGTATTCGCCAGCACCGGCGGCGTTCCGCTGCCCAAGCGTTCGCAGCAGCGCAAGGACTACCGCATGCAGGAGCTGCGTCGCTGGCGCGACCACCTGAACATCGAACTGAACCTGGAACCGAAGCACTTCCCCGTCAGCGACAAGCTGGCTGCGACCCTGGTAGTCACGCTGCGCGAACAGGACCCCGCCGCGGCGATCCGGCTCGCCGGTGCCTGCCTGCGGGCATGTTGGCTCGAGGAGCGCGACATCAGCGACAGAGGCACGCTACTCGCCATTGCAGCCGAGCAGGGCCAGGATGGAGAGAGCCTTCTCGCCGCTGAAGATGCAGCACTTAAAACGATTCAAGAAGACAGCGAACGCGCCGTCGAGCTCGGCGTGTTTGGTGCGCCGAGCTATCGATTCAACGAGATGTTGTTCTGGGGGCAGGACCGGCTAGATTTTCTGGAGCGGGCCTTACAGCGAGAGCCTTGATCCGCAGCTTTAGAAGAAGTGTTTGACCTTCTCTTTGTAGGAACGACTCATCTTCAGCGAGGAACCACAGCTAAGGGTCAGGTGGAACTCGCCATTGATATGTGATGACACCTTCTCCACGCGATGCAGGTTTACGATAGTAGAGCGGTGCACGCGCTGGAACACCGATGGGTCCAGCTTCGACTCGAGCTCCTTCATCGTCGTCCGCATAATATGTGTCGCGCCAGCCACGTGCACGCACATATAGTCTCCCGCCGCATCGATCCAGTCGATGTCCTTGATCGGCACGAAGGTAATGGAAGAACCGTCCTTTATCGCCAACCTGTCGGCGTGCTCTGCCGCCTGATCTTCGGAGCTTAAGAGCTCGCCGATGGCGGCGGGCGACTTGCCGGTGAGGCTAACCAAGAGGTTCAACAGGCGTTGCTTCTCGCCCGACGCATCCATTTGCGACTTGTACTGGCAGGCCTTCTCGATCGCCTCAAGCAGTCGATCGCTTTCAACCGGCTTCAACAGGTAGTCGATCGCATGGATCTTGAAGGCATCGACGGCAAACGAGTCGTAGGCCGTAACGAAGATAATCATCGGCAGGATATCGCTCTGGATCTCGCGAATCATCTCAAGCCCGGTCTTGCCCGGCATCTGAATGTCGAGGAACACCAGGTCGGGCTCATGCTCGGAGATTGCCTGCATCGCCTCTTTGGCATTCGCGCAGCTCGCTACGACCTTTAGCGCGTCGAATTCTTGCAGGCGTAGCTCCAGGCCCTGCCGCGCGAGCTCCTCGTCATCGACGATGATTGTCTTGAGCAGGGTAGATTCATTTTCTGTCATAGGGGATTTCAACCGTCACAGTTAGTCCGCCGGATTCGGCGTTGCTAAAGAATAGTTTGTGTTTCTCTGCGTAAATCTCTTGCAATCGATTTCGAATATTACTAATTCCCACGCCCTGTGAAAACGTCGAACCATCGCTCTCGCCATCCAATTCCGGCAGGCCAGGCCCGTCATCGCTGACTCTGAGCACGAGGGCGTCTTCTCTCACATGCGCACTAATCGCTATTGTGCCACCGGTTTCCGACTGCGACACGGCATATTTTATCGAGTTCTCGATAAGCGGCTGCAGCAACATCGTGGGAACCATGGCTAGCTCTGCCTTTCTTTCTATATCGATATCGAGCCGCAGGCGTTCGGCGAAGCGTACCTTCTCTATATCCAGATACAGCTTCGAGGTCTCTAATTCATGCGCGAGACTCACCTTGTCCAGCGGCGAATGGTCTAGCGAGTAGCGCAGAAACTTGCTCAGCTTGGTCAGCATCTCATTCGCTCGCTCATTGGCGGACGATAGGACCAGCGTGGAGATTGCGTTTAGCGTGTTGAAGAGGAAGTGAGGATTGAGTTGATAGCGCAGCATCAATAGCTGCGCCTCGTGCGCGAGCGACTCCGAGCGCAGACTCTTCTCCTTCTCCGCCTGAAAAAGCTGATAGTACTTGATGATGAAGTACAGTCCGCTCCAGAGCAGCAGCAGCGGAAAAGAGCTGGTGAAGAGATTGTCGAACAGGTCTTCCGCGCTGGCATCAACCAGACTGAGCACTTCGCCGAAGGGTATGAACGAGATGTAGTTTCGAATAGGCTGCCAGACTAGCGCCGCGCCAAAAGAGCCGAACCAGGCGACGAGGAATCGCACGATGAAGCCGCGCTCCCAGACCAGCTTGTAGAGCGAACGCAGGCCCGCCGTCAGGAACATCGCGAACACCGCGCTGACGCCAGAGACCAATGCGCGGGAGAGAATATACTCGGGGGGCACGAAGATAATATCGCGCAACACCACCATCAGGACCCAGGCAGACCAGCCCAAGAGCTGAAATACCCAGAACTGCTTGCTGCGAATTAGGTCGAGAGTGTTGATGCTCATGCAGGTTGATCCACGCTAGCGAGGGATGCTCGCCTGATGGCGAGATCCGCAAGCTGCAAACTCGAGCCGGAGGCGCTGCCTTTTCGGCAGACGCTCAGTATAGGCCATATATCCTGCCCTACTTCGTCGCCTGTCAAATGCTGCCGCTGCTCCGTCTCGAAGGCTTAGGGTAGCAGGCTCGCCACGCCGTCGCGTTCCTCGATCAGTTCTGCCTCGGACTTGTCCATCAGAGACTGACTGACTTCGCTGATGTCCAAGCCTTGCACGATCTTGTACTCGCCGCCCTCGCAGACAACGGGGAAGGAATAGATTAGGCCCTGCTCTACGCCGTAGCTGCCATCGCTATGGATGCCCATGCTGACGGTCTTGCCGTCTGTGCCCAGCGCCCAGTCGCGCATATGCTCGATCGCGGCATTCGCGGCCGATGCGGCACTCGACAGGCCGCGCGCCTTAATGATGGCCGCGCCGCGCTGCTGTACGGTGGGGATGAATTGCTCCAGCGTCCAGGCCTCGTCTACTAACTCGCTTGCCTTGGAGCCGCCCACGGTGGCGTGATTAATATCGGGGTACTGCGTGGCAGAGTGGTTGCCCCAGATGATCATGCCATCCACGTCGGTGCTGTGCTTGCCCGCCTTATTGGCCAGCTGTGCGATCGCGCGATTGTGATCGAGGCGTGTCATCGCTGTGAACTGACCTGGCTTGAGGTCGGGGGCGTTGCGATAGGCAATCAATGCATTGGTGTTGGCAGGGTTACCGACGACCAAGACCTTCACGGAGGAACTGGCGTTGTCGTTGATCGCCTTTCCCTGCACGGAGAAGATCGCCGCATTCGCCTCCAACAGATCCTTCCTCTCCATTCCCGGACCGCGCGGCCGCGCGCCGACCAGTAGGCAGTAGTCGGCATCCTTGAACGCCACGTTCGGATCGTCTGACTGAGTAATGCCAGCCACCAGCGGGAACGCACAGTCCTCGATGTCCATCACCGTACCGGCCATCGCCTCAAGCGCAGGCGTGATCTCGAGCAGCTGCAGAATGACGGGCTGGTCTTTGCCTAGCATCTCGCCAGCGGCAATTCGAAATAAGAGGGAATAACTGATCTGTCCTGCTGCTCCGGTTACAGCGACTCGCACGGGTGCTTTCATTTTTTGGCTCAATCCTTGTGGTTAGGGAAATTGATCGACTCTGGCAAGGCCAGACTGCTAACTCAACTGCTAATTAATAGGGCCGCGCAGTATACCAGAATCTCCGAGAAGATGAGACCCGCCTAGCGGCGCGCGCCGGAGTGGTAGATGAACATCGCATCGCCATAACTGTAAAAGCGGTACTTCTTCGCTACCGCTTCCTCGTAAGCGGCGAGCACGGTGTCCTTGCCGGCGAAGGCGCTGACCAACATCAATAGCGTGGATTCCGACAGGTGAAAGTTTGTCACCATGGCATCCACCACCTGAAACTCAAAGCCCGGATAAATAAAGATATCCGTCTCGCCACGAAAAGGTGCCAGAGTGGAATCACGCGCCGCACTCTCGAGGCTGCGCACCGTTGTGGTGCCCACCGCGATGACGCGCCCACCTCGGCGCTTGCAGGCCGCCACCTTCTCACAGACCTGCTCGTCGATAACCACCAGCTCCTTGTGCATCTTATGCTCAAGTACATTTTCTACCCGAATCGGTTGAAAGGTGCCCGCACCGACATGCAGGGTGAGATAGGCCATGTCCACACCGAGTGCGCCGAGTCTCTCGAAAAGCGCTTCGTCGAAGTGCAGGCCGGCAGTCGGGGCGGCGACCGCCCCCTCCTTCTGTGCATAGATAGTCTGGTAGCGCTCGCCATCCAATTCTTCGTCGCTGCGTCTGATATAGGGAGGCAGCGGCATATGACCCTCGCGCAGCAGCAGCGCTGGCAGGTCGACATCGGTGTCGAAACGCAGCAGGTAGAACTCATTCTCTCGTCCCTCGACCGTAGCCGCCGGTACCGAGAGGCCGTCGGCGCCGAACAGCAGGCGCACACCAGGCTTCGGTGACTTGCTCGCACGCAGCTGCGCCATCACCCGGTTGTCTTCCAACACGCGTTCGATGAGTATCTCGACCCGACCCCCTGATTCCTTCTGGGCGAACAGGCGCGCGGGGATAACCCGCGTGTTGTTGAAAACGAGCAGGTCCTCGGGCCTCAGGAAATCCAGTAGTCCGCCGAAACTGCCGTGCGCTATGTCCCCGGTGGAGGCATCCAGGCCCATTAGCCGGCTGGCACTGCGCTGCTCCGTCGGGTAATTGGCAATGAGCTCTTCGGGTAGCTCGTAGTGAAAATCGCTGATCTGCATCGCTTGCTTCGTGGTCGATCGAATTTATTGGGTCGCAGCCTATAGAATAAATCCACACAGGGAAAGGGCAGCAGCTTCCGCCCCACTGGCCCAGAAGATAGAGCAATTGCAGGATCAGACGCAATTGGTATAATGCCCGGCTGGCCGAAAAGGCGGGATAGCGAGAGCAGCTGCTGCTTCGGAGCACCTCAACATCCATATTCAGCCAGCGACCAGCAGACTTCGATTATTGCCAGTGTGGTGAAATTGGTAGACACGCCGGATTCAAAATCCGGTTCCTTCACGGGAGT
>Ga0055584_100000062_pt1 | contig 92337 bp, 96 predicted proteins | sample OSDHelmetaG_FD_58716 | JGI IMG/M metagenome (GOLD analysis project Ga0055584, IMG submission 58716) | Pelagic marine sediment microbial communities from the LTER site Helgoland, North Sea, for post-phytoplankton bloom and carbon turnover... | ecosystem: Environmental > Aquatic > Marine >... | reverse complement strand
TGTACGTTGTGCCCTCCGCAGGCTTGGTTGCGTATCGCGCGGGGCGGATCGATTTCTCCTGGGACGATGCGAAGATCATGAACATATTATTGGGTGGCATCCGACAGAATGCAGACTCTACGGACGAACAAGATGGTTGATCATTCACGGGACTATGGCGCGCGCGGTCGCGTTGGCATTGCTGTGCCGCAGGCCAATCCAACGGTGGAGCCAGAAGTGGGTGCGTTCTTGCCGGCGAGTACAACTGTTCTGGCCTCCCGTCTAACCAGTCAATGCGCCGAGCCAAAAGAACGCTATCGAGAATACTTCACCGGCCTTGAGAGTACACTCGCGACCTATGACACCCTTAAGCTCGATGTGTGTGGATTTGCCTGCACGGCGTCCACGTATTTAGTGGGTCGGGAAGAGGAAGACGATGAACTGAATCGTTTGTCCGATGTGAAAGGTTATCCAGTCATTTCGGCTGGTCTTTCTATAGAGCACGCGTTGCGCGCGTTGAACGTGGAAAAGCTAGCGATCGGTGCGCCGTATCCAGAATGGTCGGTCGCCATGAGCCGAGATTATTGGATCGGTCGTGGGTTTGACGTGGTTAACACCACCCGCATCGCGATAGCATCCGAGGACACTCGAGCGATTTATGAACTCAGTGCGGCAGATGCACTTGCCACGTTAGGCGACGTTGATTTTAGTAATGCTGATGCCATCCTGCTGACCGGCACTGGTATGCCCAGTATGGCCGCGATCGTTGCGCTGATGGAAAGCACTGGTAAGCCTGTGGTTTCGTCAAATCTGTGTTTGACCTGGGCCATGCGGTTGGTTCTCAATTTGTCGGATGATGGCGATTCAGGAGATGCCCCGCGTCACCCGTTACTGAATGGGTGGCAAAACCGAATTGCTGAGCTTTAGGCTAGCAGTGTTAGGTGTCCGCGCTACCGATTGCCGTGTCTGACCAAGCTATGGCCGATGCTGTTACGCGATCTGATCTGATGTGTGCCACCCTGTAAAAGAGCGAACAGAGTCTCAGTATCAAGCTGTCAGGAGTTGCCAGATGAAAGTGCTAAAATCATTTATCTGGATTGTGCTCGGCCTGGCGGTGGTGACAAACGTCATCTACTGGCAGGACCCATGGTTCTGGCGCCGTTATGTCATGCTTTTTGATCCGTCCCCTGAAGAAGGACTCAAGCCGTTTGATCTCGTTCAAGGTGATGGCAGTTATGTCATTCCTGTCGCGGCCGTTGAAACCCGGACTGTGACTCAAGCCGCATTGGATGAAGCCGTAACGTATGCAAAGGAATTCGATTCTTATGCAGTGATTGTGGTTCATAAGGGTGAGATTCAATTGGAATGGTATGCGGCTGGTCGCAATGCCAATGATCTGACGGAATCTCAATCCATGCATAAAACTCTGATGGGGTTATTCGTCGGGACTGCCATTGAAGACGGCCTCATTGAGGCTGTTGATGATCCAGTGGGCAAGTACATCGAAGAATGGCGCAATGACCCGCGTGGTGATGTCACGCTTAAGAATCTTCTACAGATGTCTTCTGGTCTCGAACCCTATGGTTTCGCTTTCAATCCCTTCAACGATGAAATGAAATGGCTTTATTCCGGCCACACGACAGAGTTTCTATTGGATATGCCGCTGGCCGATTGGGAGCAGGGTACGAAGTATCAATACAATAATTTGAACTCCGAATTACTTGGGTTGGTGATTGAGCGTGTTTCCGGGAAGCGCTATGCCGACTACCTGGAAGAAAAGCTATGGCGTCCCATGGGTGGTGATCGGGCGCAGGTCTGGACTGATCATGAAGGCGGTTCGGCGCATACGTCCTGCTGTCTCGCAACACCAGCGATGGATTGGGCGCGCTTTGGCATGATGCTTGCTGGTAAGGGGGAGGTGAACGGCAACCGTATTGTGTCGGAAGCCTGGATCGACGAAATGACAACCCGTTCACCCTCAGCAGCCCATTACGGCTATCAGACCTGGCTTGGCTATGACCACCCATCATTTCCTACCGGCTTTGGCGCTTCGGCTCCGATTGCTTCGGAGCCCTACCTTGCCCGCGATACGTTCCTCACGTGGGGTCGTGGCCAGCAGCATGTTTGGGTTTCGCCATCCATGGACCTTGTCGTCCTGCGGATCGGACCAGCCTTGGGTCGGAACCCCATAAAAGCCGATTTCGATGTTCCGAAAATTCCCAACATCATCGTGCGCGGTATTCAGGCTAAGGCCGCCGTCGCCGCGCGTGCTGAGTAGAGTCAGCTTATGAAGTACGTCCAGCTCGGTCGCACAGATCTGTCCGTCTCTCGCGTGGTCTTAGGATGCATGAGTTTTGGCACGCCCTTGTGGCGCGACTGGGTTCTGGATGAAGACGAGTCTCGGCCGCTGTTGAAGGTGGCTTTAGACGCCGGGATCAATTTTTTTGATACGGCAAACGTTTATTCCTCTGGTGCCAGTGAAGAGGTTGTTGGTCGATTTATCGGGGCCAATGCCAAGCGCGATGACGTCGTGATTTCGACGAAGATGTTTTACCCGTCGCGCGAGACACAAACGCAAATGGGACTAACACGGAAAAATATTCTCAGCTCTATCGACGGTTCTCTTGAACGGCTTGGAACAGATTATATCGATCTCTATCAGGTTCATCGGTGGGATGATCTCACCCCCATTGAAGAAACGATGGATGCTCTGAGAGAGGTTGTGCAATCCGGTAAGGCTCGGTATGTCGGGGCGTCGAATATGCGGTGTTGGCACCTGGCCAAGGCGCAGTTGGTTGCGCGTCAGCAAGGCTGGGACGGCTTCGCCACGATGCAAAACCATTACAATTTACTGCATCGTGAAGATGAACGAGACCTTATTCCGTTTTGTCAGGATCAAGGCTTGGGTCTTATTCCCTGGAGTCCCCTTGCGCGTGGTCGTATCGCACGCGCTGGCAGCGCAATCGCTCAAACCACGCGTAGCGATGATGACGCGGGGATTCAAAACTTGCTCTACGGGGCTCCTGATGACCCGGTGCTTGACGATGTTGCGGCTGTTGCTGCCGAGCTTGGTGTCTCTCCGGCTCGGGTTGGATTAGCTTGGCTTATGGCCAAAGGCGCAAACCCGATTATCGGTGCCACCAAGCCACGGCATATCGAAGATGCGGCCGCCGCCGCTGACCTTATTCTGTCGGATGACCACGTTGCCCGTCTTGAGCACTCGTATACGCCGCGGCCCTTGGCGGAGTTACCCTGGGATATGGACAAAAACGAGGACCCGCGGCTCAAGACTCCAGAGCTATTCGACTAAAAGCCCTGTTCTAACCAACTATCGGTCACAGCTGTTCCGCTGGGGTGCTTGGACGGGCCTCGAATGCTCTGTTGTGCCGATAAAGCTTTTCATAAAAATCTGAGGACGCCATGGCTCACGAAAACACAATCCAACCCTTTGAGAAGGGTGACGTTCTGGTCGCCTGCACACTCCTGAACAATGACGACGACGATCATGCGGGTGACGGAAGAATTTTTCAGTACGACGCAGATTTGAATGAGAAGGGTGTGTTGTGGATCAAGAACACCACTCATCTCGTCAATGGCTTGAAGTTTGGTCCGGATGGTACCCTATGGGCCTTCGACCAGCATATTCACGCTGTTTTGAATATTGACCCGAAAACCTGCGCTGAAACCTTAGTTGAAGGTCTCGCCCCTCGGTCTTTCTCCAACGTCAATTTCATGAAAGATGGATCACTCCTGTTTGGGGAGCATCTGGATAGTGACCAAAACCTTCCTGGAACGCACGCCAAGCCGATCAATGATGCTGGCGCTATCGGCGAAGGTAAAATTTATAGATACGATTCCAGCCGTAAGCTAGTCGCGGAATACGCACCGGAAAGCCATGGCGGGATGGCCGGGTTTCTCGGCGTCACTTGCGCCTTGCTCCTGCCTGACGATCGCACGCTTCTCTATATGACCGAGACGTCCAATGAAGTGCGTCGCTACGATGTGATGGATGACAAGCAGTTGTCACCGCTGGCGACATACCCAGAAGGTCGTGAAGGGTTTGTATTCTTTCTGGCGACTATGCCCGACGGTCGGCTGATGCTCACACGTGGCGGTCACATCGAATTTTTAAATCCAGAAACGGGTGCGATTGAGAAAGAAGTCCCGCAAGAAGGATTCGGCTGGGCGGTCATCTGTGGGGCTCTCGATAATGTCCACGCCTACTCGGGTAATTTTTTCTCCGGGGAAATCGCAAAATTCAATACGGAGACGGGCGAGAAGGTCGCTAGCCAGAATCTTGGTGTGCCTCGTTCGCTAGCCGGTGTCGCTCAATACGCAGGGTAACGGACGCCTTGCTCACCCAGGCATGACGTGGTCCGCTAGGGGCTACCAAAATCAAATTTTGAGGATGCTATGCCAAACGATCTCGTGAATAATCCCGATGTCGGATCAGAGTCTCTGCAGCCTTTCGCGGCTGGTGATTTCTTACTTGGGGCGACTCTGCTCAACAACCCGGATGATGATCATGCCGGAGATGGCCGTATTTTTCAGTTCGGTGCGGATGGTACGCAAAAAGCTGTGCTGCACACGCCGGATACCACACACCTTGTTAAGGGGCTGATGTTCGGCCCTGACAACGTGCTGTGGGCCTTCGATACCAGTGAGCATGCGATTCTTCAGGTTGGGCCTGATGGGAAACGGTTGTCCAATCCAGACTTTCCAAAACGGCCTTGGTCCAGCGGCTTCTTTGATAAGGCAGGCAACCTTTACATGTACGAGCACATTACCGGCACTATGGCCGATGTGCCGGAAAAGTATCGCCAAATGCAAAGCACGTTGCCCGATCAAGGGGATAAAATCGGAGACGGCAATGTTTACAAGTTCTCGCCCGATGGGACGTTGCTCGAAACCTATGAGACGGAGACGTCTACTAGTTTCGCAGGGTATCTCGGGGTTACCAGTTGCACTCTGCACCCCAGTGAAAAATACATCACCTACACCACGGAAACCTCAAAGCGGATTATGCGCTATGACATCGTAAATAATAAGCAGATGGATGATCTGGTGCAGTTGCCCGAAGACCAACCGGAATATGTGTTTTGCCTCAATTATTGTGCGGATGGCATGCTGCTCGTGACCCGAGGCCCAAAGATTGAAGTCATCGATGAAGACGGCAATGTGGCGCGGACGTATCCTCTAGAAGGCCGTGGTTGGGCCACGATTAAGGAAAGCGCTGATCAAAAGCACATGCTGGTCTCATCTTTCTTCAATGGCATTCTGCTGAAGATGAGCAAAGAAAGTGGCGAGGTCGTTGCCGAGATGAAGATCGACGCGGAACGCTCACTGGCTGGCGTCGCTGAATTTCCTTGGTAAACAAGATAAGTAAGGACGCTTCATGACATCACCAATAACGCGCCGCACACTCAATATGGGCGTTGCTGGCCTAGGCGGCTTTGCCACGGGTCTGATGGCTGTGCGGTCACCATCACAGAGTGGCAGGATCATTTCGTCTGCTAAGGCTGCTGGTCATGAATTGGGCCTTTCGACTGACGAAGGCTTGTTCCACAATTTTATTCGTATTGCTGGCAGCACCGGCAACGAAGTGGTCATGGCTTGGCATGAAATTTACCGGTACGGCATTGTTGGCAAGGATGTCACTCCACTGCATACCTCCCGCGGCGCATTGATCGTTGAGCACACCAACAATGGCGATGGCTCATTCACCATGACCCGCCGAGAAGTTGCGTACCATTGCGATATTGAAACCGGCAAGGTCATCGACAAACTCAAGAACCCTTACACAGGTGCCATGGACGACGTGGAACACCTGAGGTCCGGCCCAATCACCACGGTTCATTCGGCGCACGGCATGTCGCAGAACGGACAAGATCTACCCATTGACCACAAAGTCGGGCCAGCCCGTGTGGTCGGTGATGATGTTGTTCTCAATCATGATCTGTCGGCCAAGTTCCCTGGACCCAACGGTAAGCTGCTCGTGTTTTACGATTACATCCAATATCACGCTAAACTGAGTCATCTGGCTGACCCTGACATGCAGAATGTCCCGGCGACCTATGCCATTCAGGATTACATCGACTGGCGGGCTTGGCAGGAAATGGGTGACCGAGATGGCCTGATGCCGGGCCGGGGTTTCGGTCAAAAGGTCAGTGGATTCGATGACATGCCCGATGACACGTTGGCCGCCATAAAAGAACGGGAGCCTGAATTTCTGTCCGATTGGCGGAACTGGGAAGGCAACACGCTTATCTAGGTGTCCGTTCTGTTCTCAACGATAGGACCTTGACGATAGGCTCTGAACCCTGGCACGAACCTGTCCATGGTTGAAATCTACATTGATGGTGATGCCTGCCCCGTGAAGGATGAAATCCTTCGTGTTGCCGAACGGCATGATCTTCAGGTTCATCTTGTTAGCAACGCGTGGCTGCGCATTGAAGGTGGGCCGAAACTCAATAAGGTTCTGGTGCCCGATGGGCCGGATGTGGCTGACGATTGGATCGCAGACCATATTGTGGCGCATGATATCTGCATTACCGGCGATATTCCGTTGGCTTCTCGCTGCATTGAAAAAGGGGCGTCGGTGCTCGGTCACACCGGGAAGCCCTTTACGCCTGATAGCATTGGCATGGCTTTGGCGATGCGGGACCTGAAATCTCAATTGCGCGAAGCGGGCGAAATCAAAGACCACCACGCTGGCTTTAAGAAGGCTGATCGCTCTCGGTTTCTCTCGGCATTGGAAGATATGGTGCGGGCGGTTAAGGTTGCCTCACAACAATAGGTTAGGGGTGCACCATGAGCGGCAACGGACAACCAGGGTTTCTCTTTAATACAGGGGCAGCAGGGCGGTGCGACGACTATAAAGTCGGTGGCGCGATGATGCGCTGGAACCCGGTCCTTAATAAATTTTGCATCTGGTATTATGGCCGCAGTACGGACTTTCCAGAGGGTATGGCCCCTGCTTTAGGCTCCGGTTCTGTTGCTCTCACCACGTCAGACGATGGTTTGAATTGGGAGCGTTACGACGGCCCGCTCAAAGGCGGTGCGGTCATGGCACCGAACGTGGACCCTAACGCGTTTGATAGCGTTCATCTTGGTACCGGTGATATCGAATGGCGCGATGGGCAATGGCACATGTGGTACTACGCCGGTGACGATGGCACTCCAAATTCTGCCAACCCAACGTACCGGCATCCTGGCTACAATTTACATGCAGGTCTCGCGGTTAGTGATGATGGCATCAATTGGCAACGTCGCCCGGGCAAGGCCTTTGGGGGCGCCATTGTTGGCATCGGTGAAGAAATTTACGGCGCGTTTCCCAACGTCTACCAACTGGGCGAGCGCACGATCTTGCAGGTCACCATTAAAGATAAAGACTTCAAGGGATGGATCACCCGCGTCTGGTCTTCAGAAGACCTTGAAAATTGGGATTACCTCGGGCCGCTAACCTGGAGTGATGATCCGCGCTACTACGATTCTAATGGTGTGATTACACGCCATGTTTTGCCTGATCCCGGTGGGGCAGGTGCGCCGTGGATGATGATTTATACGGCGGTTGATGGACGCCCGGAAAAGAAGCAGCAGCGCACCATTGCCGTTGCCGTTTCCGATGACGGTTTAAGCTGGCGGCGTCAGTTCGACGGCCCAGTGTTTGTTGCGGCTGAGGCGGGGGCGTGGGACGACTATAATGTCGCCAATCCGCAACTCTGTGTGCGTGGCGATGAACTTTGGATGACCTATTTTGGATTTGCAGACCCAGCTGTGCCGGGTGCTGCTGCACTGAGGGGCATTGGTCTCGCTGTGAGTAAGACGGGCGATCTGCGCAGTTTCGAACGAATCAACGCTTAAGGCGCTGGTGGATTTGGGGCCCAGATTGATTTCTTGGGTGCCATCAAGAGGCGCCGGATCATCGGTTCAAAGTCCCCAAGTGCCATGAAGTCCATGTCTGGGTTAAAGGCCGGCATATCGTATTTGTCGCAGAAGATGATCGCGTCTTCGAACCACGGGTGATCTTTGTATTTATCCCGCATGTTCTTATCGAGACCGAGGCCTTTGAAATAGTAATAGCCCTGAAACGCATGATGGTTTGCGATCAGCCAGTAGTTCTTCTCAGAGATAAACGGCTCTAACAGGGCCGCCGCGAATTCCCCGTGATTGAACGGCGCCAATAGATCGCCGATGTCATGAATCACACAGCACACCACGTACTCTTCATCTTCCCCGGCCTGATGGGCCAAGGTGGCGGTTTGTAGGCAATGCTCAAGTCTGGTGACTTTATCGAAGCCAGGCGCCTCGGCGCGTGAGTCATTCAGTTCTTGGAGGTGGGTCAAGATGCGGTCGACAAAGCCTTTGGTGAACGCAGATTTTTGAACGCCAGGCAAAACCCAGGGGGCGAACGCTGTCCCACCCTGTGTCGGGTCACTTCCACTGTCGTCCATGATTGTGTCCTCTCGCCTGCTCTGAAGGGCCAGTCTATCCGATCTGCGGTTTAAATTACCGCTACTTTTGCTATGACTAAAGCATGCCTGATTGCCTGACCCAAGAAAGCGTCGCCTTTGCAGATGCGTTGACCTTTGCGGCTATACCCGAGGATGTCATCGGCGCTGCAAAACGCTGTCTCGTTGACGGCGTCGGCGTTGCTATTGCTGGCTTAGAGACCGATGTCGCCAGCCGTCTTGGGGCGTTTGTGGTCAACAGCGGTCCTGGACCGGCACGTCTCTTAGGCAACCCGGGCCAAACCACAGATCTGGCCAATGCCGCGCTATACGTGGGCGCGTGCGGTAATGCTCTTGATTGGGACGACGTGCAATTGCCAGAGGGCGAGGCGCGCCCGTTTGGATTGCTGATGCATGGCACCACGCCGCTTCTGGCAACATTGTTCGCTACAACAGAATTAATCCGCAATAAAACCGGCCAGGGGGTCTCAGGTGAAGCATTTCTCACTGCCTTCGTCGCGGGGTGGGAGGTGTCGGGCAAATTAGCGCTGACGGTCACACCCGACCATTACTTCAGCGGTTTTCATACGTCGGGAACCCTGGGCACCTTTGGTTGCGCCATCGCGGCAGGAAAACTCCTTGGCCTGAGCGCGGAACACATGACCTGGAGTCTGGGCCATGCCGCGTCGATGGCGGCCGGAATTCAGGCCTCTATGGGGACGATGACGAAACCTATGCATGTTGGGTGGTGTGCAGCACGTGGACTTGAGGCAGCGCTTCTTGCGCGAGCAGGAATTGATGGACCCGATGACGCTTTGGATGGCCCGCGGGGGTATCTGACGACGACAAGCGGCACCGTCGATGTTGATCGAGCTTTAGGCCGGTTCGGAGATCCATTTGTCCTCGGTGCTCCTGGCGTGAGTGCGAAACCCTATCCGTGCGGAGCCGTTACGCACCCAGGCATGGACGCTCTGAAGCGCGTGATGGCTGAGAACGCAGTGAAGGCAGATGATATCAAACACATTGCCGTGGCCGCGGGCAGCAAGATGTGGAGTGTGATTTCTTATCCGTTCGCCGAAACGCCGTTCCAAGCAAAATACAGCTTCCCATTTTTACTCGCGGCGATTGCGTTGCGCGGCACCGTAGGTCGCGCTGAGTTCCGTGATGATTTCATTTTGTCTGAGGCGTGCATCTCGTTTCAGAAGATGGTCGAAGTGCGAGTCGATGAAACGGTCCAGGCGGATGATAGTGATATTGTTGATGCGCGTTTGACCATAGATCTCAATGACGGACGAACCTTCGTCGTCGATGGCCTAGCCGATTACCCCGGTGGCCCCGTCGTGCCGTTAAACGATGACGCCGTGGATCAGAAATTCTTGGATGCAACATCTGGATTGTTGTCGGCTGAACAGGCGGTTTCTGTGCGTTCCATGCTTCGGTCATTTGAAACGCAATCTGACGCTGGCACCTTGCTGGATGCGGTGGGCACGATTACGGTCCCGTCATTATGACCCTAGTCCGTGATGCCATTCTTGATCATATCGAGTCGACCAACTTCGACAGTCTTCCGTTAGATGTCGTGGCCGCGACCAATGTGGTGGTTGCCGATACAATTGCCTGTGGCTTAGCAGGGAGTGCCGAATCTAAGGCCAAGATATTCCGAGACATTCAGTTATCTCATTTCGGCTACGGCGGCGTTCCGGTCTGGGGAACGGATCAATTGATTTCGCCCATCGGTGCCGGGATGGCCAATGGCTACCAGGTTCATTGCCTCGAATACGCCTGCTTCCATGAGGCGGCGACTGTGCATTCTATGTCGGTGATTTTGCCGACCGTTATGGCGCATGCTGACCGTTTTGGGCGCGTGACGGGCAAAGACATCATCACGGCGATTAACATCGGCAACGACGTTGCGGCGTTGTTGGGCCTTGCTGCAACACAAGGGGCTCGGTTTTTCCGACCCGGCGTGTGTGGTGCCATGGGGGCTGGCGCAGCTTTGGCCAAGCTCGCCGGTTTTGACCGCCCGACCACGTCAGAGTTTTTTGGCCTCCTGTACAGCCAGCTTTCGGGCACCATGCAGGCGCATACGGAAGCAAGTATGGCCCTCGGGCTCCAAATCGCATTCAGTGTTCGCAACGCGCTTACGGCATTGGACATGGCACGGATGTATCTCACCGGACCGACGGATGTGTTTGATGGCCCTTACGGTTACTTCAAGTTGTTCGAGGTTGATGGAGACGCGACTCCGCATTTGGACGCGTTGGGCAACGTTTGGCGCACGGCAGAAATATCCTTCAAACCGTTCCCATCCGGTCGCGCATCCCATGGTGCGATCGATGCGCTTCAGAGGCTCATGCAAGGTCATTCCTTCGGCGCAGCTGATGTAGACAACGTGACGCTCTCGGTTCCGCCCTTTGTGCACCGTCTCGGTGGTCGCCAAGTCAAAGATCGCATGGATGGTCCCTACGCGCGCCTTTGTCTCCCGTACCTTGCCGCAAGCGTGTTGATCGACGGCACAATTAATGTGGCCAGTTCTTCATTGGATAATCTCTCCGACCCAGATCGGCTTGCCTTGGCCGCCAAGGTCAGCGTTGAAGATGATGGCAATCCAGACGTGAATGCATTGGCGCCACAGAAAGTGTCGGTCAAACTATCTGATGGCCGCACGTTCGAAGAGAACATCGCCTGTTTGCTTGGGCATCCGGACAACCCCATGAGCGAGGCTCAGCATCGGGCGAAGTTTATGGATAGTGCGGCATCAGCCGCTCAACCGCTTCCTGTTGATATGGCAGACAAACTCTATTCCCGCCTTATGGCGCTGCAAGATGAAGCCGATGTAACCATCGTCAGCAATCTCGCAGCCGGTTTTGATATGGAAAAGGTCCAAGTATGAAACTCACACTAATCACAGCGCTGTTATCCGGTCTGGTCGCGGCGACTGCCGCAGGGTCCGCTCAAGCTGAAGATCGCAAGGTCATGACTATTGGCGCCTACTCGGTGCCCAATACCCCCTGGGATTTAAATTGGCAGGACGTCAGCGCAGCCTTCGAAGCCAGCGAAGATGTCGGTCTTGACCTAGAGCTTCTTGTGCGCGGCGAGACGGGGAGTTCGGAAGAACGCTTAAATTCCTTGCGGCGTAATCGTTTGCAGTTCGTTAGCTCTCCTCTTGGTTCTGGTGCGGCGATGATCCCAGAGTTGGCCGTGCTTCAATTGCCGTTCCTGTTTGAGTCTACGCCGGAAGCGGACTTTGTCTTGGATGAGTACGCGTTGCCAAAATTCCAAGAGATGTTTGCAGAGAAAGGCATCATGTTTTTGCGCTGGACCGAAGCAGGGTCTAACCATTTGTTCGGTGATCGCCCGTTCCTGACGCCTGATACGGTGAAGTCTTTTCCCATGCGCGTGCAAACCACTAAGGCGTCCTCGGTGTATTTCGAAGGCCTTGAGGCCGATGCCGTATACATGAGTTCCAATGATATTTTACAATCATTGCAAACAGGGATGATTAGCGGTGGCGAGGCAGTTACGATCTTTTATTGGATGACGGGTATTTTCACGGAAGCGACGCATTTTACGCTCACCGGGCATGCCATCGAGCCTAGCTCAATTCTGTTAAACAAAAAATTCTGGGACGGTCTTTCACCGGAGCAGAAAAACCTGGTCAGCACAGCGTATCCCGGTCCAAAGGCAGCGCGCGATCGTGTCCGCGAATGGATGGCTAAAGTCGAAGATGATTTACCCGGCCTCGGTGTCACGCTGCATCATCTAAATGATGACCAGCGCGCGGCCTGGACGACTCAGGCTCAATCCTCTTATGCCGCAATTCTTGAGTCCATTGGCGGAGAAGCTGAGGACATTTATAATCTTGTGCTTGAAGGGCAGGCGGCGTACGCACGCAGCCAATCCGAAACCAATCAATAGAAGGACCGTCACCATGCCAGCCTTAATCGTGATGTTTAATTTGAAGGACGGCGTATCCGAAGCCGATTACGAAGCGTGGGCGAAGTCCGCTGACCTACCGACTGTGCGTGGCCATAAGGGCGTCGATGGCTTTGATCTGTTCCGGGCCAATAACTTGTTCCGCACTGAAAATGCCGCCCCCTATCGTTATGTGGAAGTGATTCAGATTAACGATCTCGATCAATTCAATCTTGACGTGGCGACTGATGCGCAAAAGCCAATCTCAGAAAAATTCCGCGAGATTGCCGATAACCCAGTCGCCATGCTGTGCGACAAGATCAGCGACTAGGAGAGAAGACGTGGGACGCTTGCAAGATAAAGTCGCCATCATCACTGGCGCGGGTCGTAAAAAAGGTCTGGGCGAAGGCATCGCGCGCCGTTTTGCGGAAGAGGGCGCAACCGTTGTCATCACCGATATCGGTAAAGCTTCTGGCGACCATTTACCGGCCAATCACATCGGAACCTCGGAAGAAATGGAAGAGGTCGCTGCGGCGCTCCGTGAAGAAACTGGCGGCAACGTTCACACCATGGTGTGTGACGTGCGATCCGAAGACGATATCAGTCGAACCATTGCAGATACAGTGAGCCAGTTCGGTAAGCTAGATATCGTAGTGAACAACGCGGGTATCGGTTACATCATGAAACCGCTGATGGAGATGTCGATCGACGAGTGGGATGTGGTGCTAGACGTCAACCTCCGTGGCCCCTTCTTGTTTACCAAACACGCCGCTCAGGTATTTATCAGGCAAGGCTTTGGCGGGCGGATCATTAATATTGCGAGTCAGGCTGCCAAGAGTCCCGCGCCTTTGTTGGTTCACTACACCTCATCAAAGCACGGTATGATTGGCCTCACCCGCACGGCTGCCGCTGAATTGGGCGAGTACGGCATTACCAGTAATGCGGTCTGCCCCAATCATGTCACCACTGGCCTCGGCGCGATTCAAAATGCCCGACGTGGCGAAGTGCTTGGCAAAGATACAGATGGCGTGTTGGATTTCCGCAAGGCGAAGATTCCCTTGGGCCGAGTTGGCCTGGCGTCGGATACAGCCAACGCTTGCGTGTTCCTAGCGTCAGACGAAGCCGCCTACATCACAGGAGAAGCCATGAACGTCTCCGGTGGCGAGGAAATGCATTAAGCGGCTTCTTGGTCGTCTGTTAGTTCTAGTTCAGGAAAACGACCGACCGTTGAGACAAAGCGTGACTTGATAAAGCGACCAGCGGCTTTCTTGCCTGTGAGCCAAGCGATGCGCGCGCCGTGCTTGTTATTGGCCAGCACGTTTTCAACCAACCACGGCGTCACGGTTTCAACCCGGTCTGCAATGATGTTGAAGACTTTCTTCACAGACTCCCAACGGTCCGGTGCCATTTTGCCCCGGTCGCGCATGGAGAGATCGGTGATCACAATGCCCGGGCTCATGTAGCCAACGATAACGGGGCTGTCTTTTGTTTCTTTAATGAGTGCTTTCGTAAAATAGGTCAGGCCGAATTTGGTGCAGCCATACAGGCTCATGCCAAATTGCTTCATGCCGTTGGAGCCGAACCCCTCAAAGTTATAGAGCGCGCCATGGCCTTGCTCGGTCATTCCGTTAAGGGCGACCTGTGCTCCGTTCATGGTGCCAATCAGGTTAACCGCCGTGACGGCTTCAACTTCGTCTTGGGGCAATCTGCCGATTGGGAATCTGGTATTCGACATACCTGCGTTGTTGATCCAAATATCAACGGTGCCGAATTCCTTTTTTGAGAAGTCCCACAAAGCCACGACTTGATCATACTGTGTGACATCGCATGGCGTTCCGGCGACCCGTGCACCACCAACAGCATGTGGGTTCAGTTCGGCGAGGGCGCTGTCGACGGCGCCTTGGCTGCGTCCGCAGATCACCACATTGGTTCCGCGCTTGAGAAATTCCTGCGCCAATCCATGCCCGATGCCGCGGGTTCCGCCCGTCACCACCACTGTCTTTTGGTCTGCCACCATTGTGCTCCTGTCTTGTGTTGCTTGACCTTACCACGACCACTGGGTTGTCAGGGGATGGTAGCCCGGTGTGTTGGCCGCGTGTCGGACTCGCGTTACCCTGTCGTCGGTGACGCGCGTTAGGCCGGTATGATCATCACGTGCAGACATTCGATATTCACGAGGACTACAGTGATGGCTCAGAAAACAGCGGTCGTAACCGGTTCCACCAAAGGCATTGGCCGGGGCTACGCGAAGGAGTTTTTGAATCGCGGCGTCAATGTGGTGATCTCCGGCCGCTCTCAGGACACCATTGATGACGCGGTCAAGGCTTTGCAAAGCGAAGCCAAAGATGGCGCGCGGGTTGCGGGTGTCGTGTGCGAAGTCTCAGATGCGGTTGAAGTTCAAGTGCTGTGGGATTTTGCGATCCAGGAATTTGAGGCGGTTGATATTTGGATCAACAACGCCGGCTTCGCTCGCACCGGCGTAACGTTCCAGCAACTAACGCCGGCCGAAATTAAAACCATGATCCAGGGCAATGTCGTCGGCACGATTAATGGCTGCCAAGTGGCGCTGCGGGGCATGACAGCCCAAGGGCACGGCCATATCTATAACACCTATGGCGCTGGATCTGACGGTCGCGTCATTCCGGGCATGATTGGGTACGGCACGACCAAGAGCACGGTGCGGTACTTCACCGAGAGTCTCATCAAGGAACTCAAAGGCCGCCCCATAAAAGTCGGCATGATTAGTCCAGGTATGAATTTGACTGAAAACATGATCGCTCAGATGAAGCAGGTGCCACCGGCTGTTCGACCTAAGGTTATGAAGCCGATCAATCTTCTTGGTGACTACGTTGAAACCACAACCCCGTGGATTGTCGAGCGGGTATTGGCCGATGACGCTATGGGGACGCATATCAAGTGGCTGACCACAGGTAAAATACTCGGACGTCTCCTCACGTCTAAATTCAATAAGCGTGATTTATGGGCACGCTATGATTTGAGTGCCTAATATATAGCCCCACTGGGCACAGGGTTTTTTAACCACATTGCGGTCAGGTGGTGTTATCGAGACCTATCCTATGTGCCGCCATGGCTAAGGTAGCCACCGCACGCGGGCTTGCTCGTCGGGGCGCAACATACCTTGGGGACTCTTCATGCAACCGGATACGACCTGCCAGAAACTGGGGCCGATTTGGCTGATGCCTGAAATTAGCCGTTTCAACTGTGTTGCATTTCTCTACGCGTCCTTTGTCAGCATCGCATTTATTTCTCTGATCAACGTTTTGCAGGCGTATATCCTCACCGAGCACCTTGCTATTGCTCAGAACGAACAAGGGACGTTGACGGGTGACCTGGCGTTCTTTCAAGAAATCATCACCCTGTTATTGGTTGCTCCAGCGGGCATTTTGTCTGACCGCATAGGGCGGCGTCCGGTCTTTGTGTTTGGCGTGCTGATGCTCGCAGTTGGATTCGCTCTGTACCCAATCGCGTCGTCGGCGTTCGAGTTGACCATATACCGGTGTCTCTACGCTGTTGGCACGGCGTGTGTTGGCGGGATGATCGGGACGGTGATCGCTGATTACCCGCAAGAGATGTCACGCGGAAAATTGATCGCAGCGTCCGGTATGCTCAATGGATTAGGTCTTGTCGCCTTCGCTGCCGTCTTAGGCCGACTGCCCAAGGTTTTTAGGGATGGTGGTGCATCCGCCATCGAAGCAGGCCAGTACACATTTTGGATTGTCGCGGGCATCTGTGTGATTTCCGCTCTGATTTTACAAATTGGTCTCAAGGGCGGTCCTGCTGCTCGCGTCGAGGAACGCATTCCCGTCAGTCATTTGATCAAGGCAGGTTTTAGTCACGCTCGTAATCCACGCATCGCTCTGGCCTATGGATCTGCTTTTGCAGCGCGGGCTGACCTTGTTGTGGTTGGAACCTTTGTGGCGCTTTGGGGCGTAAAGGCGGGCACAGAGCTCGGGATGGATGCTGCGGACGCATTGGCGCAAGGGACGCTCATGTTCGTCATCGCTCAGGTTGCAGCCATCATCTGGGCGCCGTTCATGGGGCTCATCATTGATCGGGTCAATCGTGTCACAGCGCAAGCCGTCGCGATGACTCTTGCCGGGTCTGGGTATCTATCTATGGCTCTCGTGTCATCGCCTTTAGATCTGTCAGCATGGCCTGCTTTTGCTTTACTCGGCGCGGGTCAACTCAGTGCATTGTTTTCATCTCAAGGCCTTATTGGCCAGGAAGCGCCAGAGAAAGAACGCGGTGCCATCGTCGGTGTGTTCGGATTTTGTGGCGCGATTGGTATTTTGTTTGCCACCGGCGTTGGTGGTCGGTTGTTTGATTCAATTGCACCGGCCGCTCCGTTCGTGGTTATGGGGATCGCCAACGTAGTGTTGTTAATTTGGGCAATTATCGTTCGGATAAAAGCGCCGGGCTTGATGATCAAGCGAAGCTAATACGGGGACTCAGGGGAACTATTAATGAGCGAGACCACACACCAGGCTTACATTCGACCGTGCGGCGTCCGGATTGATCTGGCCGATGGCATCAGCGCCAAGAATGGTTGGACGCTCATGTACGCGTCCTTTGCCACGATTGGCTTTCTGACCTTCATCAACACGGGGCAGGCATTCGTTTTGAATGCCAATCTGAATTTACCGGGCGATGAACAGGGCCGGCTTACAGGTGCTCTGGCATTTTGGAATGAAATCATCACCATTGCTTTGGCTGCGCCGTTTGGCGTTATGGCCGACCGTATTGGCCGCCGTCCTGTATTTGTGTTTGGCATGGTTTCCATGGCGTTTGGTTATGCGCTGTATCCCTACGCGGACAGCGTTACCGACTTGTTTGTTGCTCGCACTTTGTACGGGTTGGGGACTGCGGCCGCTGCCGGGATGATTGGTATCGTTGGGCAGGATTATCCACGCGAGTATTCCCGCGGGAAGCTGATTGCCTGGACCGGAGTGATGAACTCCCTTGGTGTTATTTTCACTGCGCTTGTGTTTGGCCGCATGTTTGTCGTTTTAGAAGACGCTGGCATGACAGCTAAACAGCAGGGGCTCTATACCTTTTGGGCTGTTGCTTTTGTGTTGTTGATTTCGGGCTGGGTTCTGAAATGGGGCTTAAAGGGTGGCGTTCCGCCCGAAGCAAAAATACCGCAGCCGATTAAGGATCTGTTCAAGGCCGGCCTCACCAATGCCAAGAATCCGCGCATTGCGTTGTCTTATGCGTCAGCCTTCGTCGCACGATCTGACCTTGTTGTTATAGGTGCTTTTACGAACTTGTGGGGTTCTGTTTGGGGAATACAACAAGGTATGTCGCCCGCAGAGGCGGCTTTTACGGGCCTTACAATTTTTGCGATCGCGCAACTGTTTGGTTTGGCGTGGTCCCCGATCATGGGCATGATCATTGATCGTGTGAACCGTGTGTCTGCCGTCGTCTTTGGCATGGGCTTTGCCGCCATTGGCTATAGTTCCATGTACTTCGTCGATGACCCGACCAACCCGATTTATTACCCGTTGTTTGGTTTGCTCGGCATTGGACAAATCAGCGCCTTCTTCGCCTCTCAGGCTCTTATGGGACAAGAAGCGCCGGCCAGAGAGCGTGGGGCGGTGATCGGGTTCTTCAGTGGGTCCGGTGCTATTGGCATCCTTGTGGCGACGTCGGTTGGCGGCATTCTGTTTGATACGTGGATGTTGACCGGTCCGTTTGTCTTCGTCGGTGCGTTGAACTTTTGCATCTTCATTGCTGCCGTTCTGGTTCGATCGAAGTCTCCAGGCATGATGCCCGACGAAATCAAGGCGTTACAAGCGGCGCGTATGGCTGAGCTTGCATCCTCGAAACAGGATTAATCGGGAATGTCGGTTGCTGTCATTACCGGGTCCACGCGTGGCATTGGGTTCGGCTTAGCGCGTGAGTTCCTCAAGCACGGCCATAATGTTGTCGTGTCCGGGCGAACTCAAGCGGCAGTCGATGCGGCCGTTGCTTCTCTTTCTGGAGGTGCAGGCACAGCCCGTGTCATTGGATTGCCCTGCGATGTTGCAGACCGTGCACAAGTCCAGGCGTTATGGGATGGCGCGGTCAAAGAATTCGGCACTGTCGAGTATTGGATCAATAATGCCGGTCTCATCCATAGCTATAAAAATATCACCGAGCTTCCGCACGAAGATTTTTCGAAGATTGTTCAGGTTAACATTACGGGCGTGATCAACGGGACCCAGGTTGCTGGGCTAGGCATGCGTGACCAAGCTGACGGTGGGTGGATTTACAATATGGAAGGGTTTGGGTCCGACGGTATGACTCGCCCTGGCATAACGCTCTATGGCACGACCAAGCGTGCGATCACGTATTTTACGGGCAGCGCAATCAAGGAATTTAAGGGCAGCAACGTCAAGGTTGGATACCTCAATCCTGGTATCGTTATGACCGATCTCGGCATGGGTGATACCAAAGAACTTCCCAAAGAAGAACGCCGTAAAAAGAAATTCCTGATGCTGATCGGCGATACCGTCGAAGACGTTACGGCTGACTTGGTCGCGCGTGTTCTCTCGAATACCAAGCATGGCAAACGTATTGCCTGGATGACCACGCTCAAGTTGCTCGGGCGTGTCCTTGTTTTACCCTTCGTGAAGCGTGATCCCATGACCCCGGCTGGGTACTAAGACCCTTCGCCACCTGTTCCGATTTGACCTGGGCGGCTGACCCCTGTCTTCTATCCACAACGTTTTGGAGGAGACAGAGTGATGACGGCAGATAAGTTAGAGGCAGGTTTGGAAATTCGTAGAGCTGTACTGGGTGATGCCCATGTTGACCGCACGCGAGATGGCCTTACGGATTTCGATCAAGAGTTCGACGACATGATTAGCGAGTGGGCGTGGGGCTCTGTTTGGACTCGGCCTGGCCTAGATCGCAAAACGAGAAGTCTGCTTAACATTGCGCTGTTGACCGCCCTAGATCGTCAACGAGAGCTCGGCCTTCATGTTCAAGGTGCTTTGCGCACCGGGTGCAGTGAAGATGAGATCAAAGAGGTGCTGATGCACTGTACAGCGTATCTCGGTGTACCGGCTGGCATTGCGGCGATCTCAACTGCGAAAGAGGCTCTCGCCGCTGGTCTCCAGACGGGCAGCGCAGACGATTCATCTAAAACCCCTTGAGCCATCGAGGTATTGCTTGCAGCATGCATAAACATCATAGACGTAAGATGAATTAAAGGGGTCCCGGACCAATGCCGGATACTGCAGCAGCGGATGTGTCGCCAAGTTTAGATGAGATCAAGAGTCGTGCCGAAGCACTTGTTGCTGGCTGGCGTGAACGTGCCCCAGAGACTGAGGCCAACCGGATGCTGCCGCGTGAGACGGTTGAAGAGTTGTACGACGCGGAGTTGTTGCAGTTGTTCGCACCAAAGCGGTACGGCGGCCTGTCTATGGATTGGCCTGCAATTGTTCATACGTCACGAATTGCGGCGCGGGCCTGTGCCTCGACCGGATGGTTGGTCAGTGTCGTCGGTGGGCATATCGCCATTGTGTCCCGCTTGCCGAAGTCCTGTCAGGACGAAATCTTTAGAGACGGCGTTCGTAAAATCATTACCACGGCGTCTGCCCAAACCACCGGCACAATTGTTAAAGAGAAAGATGGTTACCGCCTTAACGGTGCGTGGCGCTTTGGCTCGGGCATTGATCACGCCGACTACGTCATGGTGACAGGCAGTTGCGACAACCATCCCAATCCGCCAGATCCAAACGTCTTCCGCGCGACTGTTCCACGGGATTCTGTCGAAGTTGATGACACGTGGCATGTTGCAGGCATGCGCGGCACGGGGTCAAAAGACCTGCGGTTTGAAAATGTTTTTGTCGCCGATGAGTGGGTTGTGACGTCGCCAGAGTGTTTTGGCATGCATCCGCCTGGCGCAGAGGTAAACCCGGAAGCCTATCTCTTTGACGTTCCTTTCATGCCGTACTTTACCAACTGGATGATCGGTCCGCTGCTCGGGTGCGCGGAAGGGGCTTTCGATGCGTATGTCGCCGCAACCAAAAAGAAGGTTGGGGCGATGACGAAGATCACCGTCGCTGATCAGCCGACTGTGCAGGAGCGCCTGTCTGAGTCGTCGGCCGAGCTGGATTGTGCCCGGATGATGTTCGACACCATTACCGATACGCTTCACAGTGCCGGGCTTGAGCGGCGTGTGCTGACGTCTGAAGAGAATGTGATGATCAACCGCAATCGGGCGTATCTGGCGCGCCTTTGCACCAGCTCAATTTACCGCCTTGTGCGTGTCATGGGTGCGACGGGCATATTCGATACCAACCCTGTCCAACGCCATTGGCGCGACTTATCCGTCATGGCTAGCCAAGTTGGTGTGAACTGGGATCAAAATATGATGGCCTATGGTCGATATCTGCTTGGCCTCGACTATGAGAAAGCCAAGACCGACCACGCGCCGTCGGAAAAGAAACCCGGTTAGGGGTTTCTTTAAACGAGGGCTTTTATTCGGCCGGTGCGGCAGCAATAGGCACGATTGTAATCGTCGCGCGTCCACGGAGCTCTGTCAGGACTTGTTGCACGGCGTTGTCAGAGAGTTCGTTGCGCAACTCATTCCGCATCTCCTCAAACGTCGGTGCTGGCTTAAGGCGTTTGTCTTCAACCTTAATGATGTGCCATCCGAAATCCGTTTTGACAGCAGAGGGGGTTACGCCACCAGCTTCTAAAACAAAGGCGGCTTCGGAAAATTCTGGAACCATTGTGCCGCGCGTGAAGTAGCCGAGGTCGCCGCCTTGTGGACCAGAAGGCCCCGTAGAATTGTCACGGGCGAGGTCTTCGAAGTTTGCACCATCGGACAATTCGCGGAGCAGCGCGTTCGCTTCATCTTCGGTTTCAACCAAGATGTGGCGTGCCCGGATTTCCATATCCTGAACGTAGGTTTCCATGCTCTTGTCGTAAGCAGCGCGGATCGTCTCATCGTTGACGCGGTCAGAAATTTCATCCCGCAGAAACGCCTGGCGGACCAACTCGTCTTCCAAACGTTGCAGTTGTTCTTGGACCTGTGGGTCTTTTTCTAGTTCGCGGCCTTTGGCTGCGGCACCCATCAGTTTCTGGTCGATATAGAACTCGATGATGCGTGGCAGAATGGAGGCGGTGTCCATCTCAGCGGCATTGGGAATCGTTTTCTGAAACGCTGCGATTTCGCCAAACGTAATCGGCGTACCGTTCAGTTCGGCAACGACTGTGTCCGGTGTTTGTGCCAGAGCAGGCGCTGCGAAACCAAGGGCGAGGGCGGTCAATGTGCCTAGGGCATGATTACGAAAGCTCATCAGTCTTCAATTCCTACAAGTTCAAGGTCAAAGGTCAGATCTTTTCCTGCCAATGGGTGATTGGCGTCGATCGTCACTTCGTTCTCTTCAATCGCAGTGACCGTAACCTGCAGTGGTTGTCCGGTGTGAGTCATCATTTCGTAGTTCTGGCCGATATCGACCGACGCACCGCCCTCTGGAAAGCTGTCGAGGTCCATGGTTTGCACCAGGTCTGTTTTGCGCTCGCCATAGGCTTCGTCGGCGGGGATGGTGAATGTTTGGCTGTCACCGACGGTCATGCCAATTAAGGCGGCCTCAAAACCTGGAATCAGATTTCCTTCACCAAGCTTGGCTCCCATGGGATCTGATCCTATGGATGAATCGAACTGAGTGCCGTCTGATAGCGTCCCGGTGTAGTGAAAGGTGACGTCATCACCATCTTTTGCTGTGCTCATCGTCTGCCTTTCTTGTGCGTCATGTGCGCGAGGGAAAAGAAACTGGCTGAATCGACCAGTGGCCGTAGCCTGAAAAACGGCCGCAGCATAGGGGGCGGGGCCTTATGAGACAAGGGATCAGCCACCCGGTAATAGGTTAATTCAGGGGCCCTTTGTCAGGGCTGCGGTTTGGGCGTGCCTGCGCCGACGTCCATCCAGACCCAGGTTATGATTTCTTCGATGCGGCCCTGTCGGTCGTCGTGGGCAAGGGGTTCCTTAGACAGCACGAAATTGACGATGCAGTCTTGGGTGCCGTCCTCTGTCTTCAGCGGTAACGTTACGCCGGTTTGAAGATTGTCGACGCCTTTGGTCGACCTCAGCCGGTGTGTCGCGCGCCACCCACAGGGGTGAGATAAGATCGTCTGGACCGTTTCAAGCACATAAGGGCGGACGTCGGGGTTGTAGATGTCCAGCGGGTCGATCTTTGTCACACCGCTGTCAAAGGCGTTGTGGCGGCCGGTGCCGAACAGACGAAAGGACCATTGGTCGCGGCTGTTGATATCAACCAGCACTATATGCGGCTGCCAAGCCGGCTTTAATCCATCCAGGAAGGCATCGAGGCGCGGAACACCAGCGTCGTCTTCACGGGGCAATGTTTGCCAGTAGGCGCAAAAAGCATCGAGCGTGTTTTCAATGCTGTCGGTCACTGAGTTTCCTGACTGTTTTAAGGGTGCGCAAAGCTACATCGTAGATTGCATTAGCTTAATCCACTCTCTAGTCATAGTTCTAGGCCTTGGCCACGGTTAACCGCGCTTAAATCACGCGCGGACTGCGGCAACACAATAGGGGTGCGCCATGACGATCACGCTTTATGACCTTGCTGGTGCTGATGGCAGGCGTTTCTCATCCAACTGCTGGCGTATCCAGTTTGCCTTGGCCCACAAAGGCCTGCCTTACGAAACCGTATCGACGCGTTTTACGGACATTGCGGCCATCGGTGACGGTTCATACAAAACGATCCCGGTGATTGAAGATAAGGGGCAACACATTTGTGATAGCTGGATGATCGCCAATTATTTGGAAGACGCTTATCCCAATACACCGTCGCTGTTTGGAGAGGCGGGCGCGAACGGGCCTGGTCGCAGCCTAAGTCAATTCCTGCAACACTGGGGTATGCGGGCAATCAGTTTCCCGCTGTTGCATGTCATCATCAAAGATATTTACGACCGGCTCGACCCCGCCGATCAGCCGTACTTTCGCGAAAGCCGGGAGGCGCGTTTTGGTAAAACCTTGGAACAGATGGTCGAGGGTCGCGAGAAAACTGTGGAAGAGTTCCGGGGTGGCTTGAATCCGTTGCGGACGTGCTTGGACGACCAGCCGTTTCTATCGGGCGCCACGCCGCTCTACCCAGATTACGTAATGGCGGCAGCCCTGTTGTGGCCGCGCGCTATGACGCCGCTCAAACTACTGGACGATGACGACCCGCTGAGCCCGTGGCTTGGCCGAATGCTTGGCCTGTTCGATGGTCTCGCGGGCATGCAACCGAAGGAATGGGTTGGGGTTTAGGAGTTAGCCCCTCACTGCCAGCCCAACACCCGCTATAAAACACACAAACCCAAGGGCGGTTCCCACCAAGGGAATAATGAACCAGTAGCGCCAGGCCATCAGAACAAACGCGCCTGAGACAGCCACGGGTAACCATAACAACAATGGGTTCCCGATCAGTAAGTCGAGCTCACTGCTGGCCAAAATCAGGTAGACCAGCCCAAAGGTCACGGCACCAACGCTGTGGCTGAAGTTAAACCCTAGCCATGCGCGCCACACATTGGTCTTCGGATGAATCTTAAGCGTGCTGCCCATCATCGCGTCGCGGACCTCTGCTTTGTGCGGTGTTAAGCGAAAAGACCGTGAGCGTTCAATCCAGGTGTAGACCCCGTGGGCAAACCCCAGAACAACGAAGGGGATGCTGCCGAGAATAATGAAGGTCTGAACCATGGTTTTGATCTCCGCAGTGATGGACTGGGTATGCAAACCTTGGTGATTTCTGCTCCGGTTGTCTATGGTGGGTGTGCAATGTTGATGATTATTCGCCCCGCCCGAGAGTCAGATTTTCACGCTCTGAACCACATTAGAGAGTCAGCCGTTCGTGACAGTACGGCGGCTGGGTCTGCGCTGATTGAACGACTGCATCGTTGGAACCCGAGACGGTCGTATGCGAAGCCTGCGTATTGGCGGAATGCGTTTGTGGCCGAAGTCGAGGGCGAGGTGGTTGGTGTCGCCAAAACCATTGGGCCTATGCTCAAAGACCTGTGGGTTCTGCAGACCAAAAGGTCGCTGGGCGCGGGCGCTGCGCTGGGCCGTGCCGCCGAAAATGCGATTCGCGCCGACGGGCACCGCGTTGCACACCTTTATACCGCCGCCTTCAATGCTCGGACTCGGGCATTTTACGAGCGGAACGGGTGGTCTATGGTGCGCTTCACGCAGCATGCAGTGGGCCATTTCAGGCGATGCGTGTATGTGAAACGCTTGTGAGGAAATAACCTAAGACATGAAAACTCTACACCCTGACATTTTGATCGCCGGCGCGGGCATTGCTGGCGCAACAGTGGCTGCCGGTTTGCGCGGTCGTGGCTATTCTGTTGTGCACCTTGAGGCGTCAGAGCAGCCGCTTGATTCGGCCCGAGGCGATCACCTCGGCCCCCGTGTGGTTGAGACGTTGGCCAAGTGGAACATTCTCGATGCCTTCTTTGCAGCGGGAGCTGAGAAACGTTTGGGGGCCAAGTGGCTCACAGCGGACGGTGATCTTGTCATGCACTCGAGCATTGATGATCTGCCCCTGCCGCATCCCTATTACATCGTTCTCAATCATGACTTGATCGCAATCACCGCATTAGACCTCGCCGTGAAGGATGCGGCCTACGACTACACATTGTTCCGCCCGGTCGCGGCGCGGGATATCACGACGGGCGCAGAGGCCCATGGCGGCGTAACGGACGTGACCATCAAAACGCCAGAGGGTGAATCCGTCTCCATTCAGCCGCGCATGACCATCGCCTGTGATGGTCGGTCTTCCAAGATTCGGGCCGCGTGTGAGCTCGAGATCGCCCATACCTATGATTACGAAAAACCGTTTGTGGTTTTGTTCGGCCCGCGTGGCGAGATTCAAGACCCGCGCAACGAGATCAATTCCTATCTCTCTTTAAATGGCGGCGTGAGTCGGATCCCGCGCATGGGAGGGCAATGGAAGATCGGGCTGTCGATTGAGAAATCTGAAATTGGCCGGTGGAAATCTTCTGACCAAGATGGCCGGAGGGCATTGATTGCGGAACGGGCGCCAGCGCTCGAAGCGTTGGAAACAGAGGTCGCAGGGTTTTATCCGGTCATTCGTCGTGAGACGGCGCGTTGGGTCAAAGGCACCACCGTCCTGCTCGGCGATGCCTGCCACACCGTTCATCCCGCGCGCGGCCAAGGTATGAATTTTGGCATCCGCAGTGCCGCAAAGCTATTTGAGTTGCTGCCCGAGCCGCAGGAGATGTCTGACGCAGCACTGGTTAGTCAGCGTCTTGCCGAGTACGAAGCCACTGTGAAGCCGCCGACGGATAAGCATTTGGCCGACAATCATGAGCGTGGACTAAACATGGATACCACCGGCCCTGAACGGGCAGCGGCAGAGATTCCTGAATTGCGCGCCATTGCTGCTGATCCAGTCGCCAATTTCCGGTATCGCATGACCATGGCCGGTTATCCGGACCGGCTTGAGCCCCTGTCTTAATCGTCCGTAAGGTTTGTAATGCCCCGCGTTATTGATCCCAATGTTCAGTTCGATGGTGAAATGTCGGTGCGCTATGACGCCTTCGTTCCAAAACTCATTCCGGATTACGTACGCCTTCACGAACTGTTGGTTGCGCAGTTGGGGCTTGCCCTAGATGAGGGCGCGCGCATCCTCGTCGTTGGTGCGGGAACCTGTACGGAGGCTCTCACCCTCGCTGACTTTGATCCGACGTGGACCTTCGTTGCCGTCGAGCCATCGGCGCCGATGGTTGACGTTGCGCGTGAACGTGTGGCGGCAGCAGGTCTGAGTGATCGCGTGTCCTTTCACGTCGGCACACTTGATACTCTTGAAGATCAGGGCTCCTTCGATGCAGCGACAGCAATTTTGATGATGCATTTCATCCCGGTTGATCAGAAGGCCGCGGCTTTTGAAAACATTGCCAAGCGGTTGAAGGCGAACGCGCCCCTGGTTATGGCTCATCCCATCGGAGACCCACAGTCCGACGAGCATACTCTCGCCATGCAGGCTTGGCGTGATCACTTGGATGAAACTCTGAAAGATAAAGCGGAGACGGTTTACACCAACGTGTCAGACACACTGCATTTTATGTCTGATAACGCACAAACCGACGCCTTGAAGGGCGTCGGTTTTGATCAGGTGGTGCGGTTCCACACCCGGATGGTGTTTGGTGCGTGGATCGCGATGAAGGGCTAGCGGCGTTGGCCGTGCCTACTTATTCACGTCTGACATAATGAAATCTTTGACGTTCGGCAAAAACACGTTGCGGATAATATCCACATGCGTGTCGTGCTTCTCATAGGCATCACGCGCCTCTTGATCTGCGAAGTCACCAATCAAGAGCCACTTGTAGGGGCTGTTCGCACCGGCTGGCACAACGTTCTCTTCCAGCATGAGGGCGTCGACGGTTGGCAATGACGCAAGAATTTTCATACTGCCGATGACTTCTTCTGCGCTGGCATCATCGTTGAGGTTGAATAGGACTACGTGGCGGTGCATGGCGGCCTCCCTGATTTGTTTTTTAAGACTTGAGTGTCCCAAGCCTATGGCTCTGATCGCCTCGATTCAAGGTCTGTCTCGAAACTGTAGTCTAGCCGCATTTGCCATGTTCGACTGGCATACGCGGTGCGGCTATTTTGGACATCGCCCAAGCTCTAGGGCAGACTATCGCCAAGTTAAATAGCGCGATGTAGCAAAGGTTAGCCATGGAATCGCTTCGCTTTGGGACCTTCATTCCCCCTATTCATCCCGTCGGGGAAAACCCCAGCTTGTGCCTAGAGCGAGACCTTGAGTTGGTTGAGCGTATGGACCAGCTGGGCTTCGACGAGGCTTGGTTCGGCGAGCACCATTCCGCTGGAACAGAGCTTTATTCGACTCCAGAATTTATGATCTTAGCCGCGCATTATCGCACCCGGCGGATTCGACTCGGCACCGGCGTTAGCTCGCTGCCGTATCATCATCCGTTGATTCTCGCCGACCGCTTCATGCAATTGCATCACATGACCCAGGGGCGCGCCATGTTCGGGGCCGGGCCGGGGGCGTTGGTGTCCGATGCCAAGATGATGGGCATCGAAACCGATCGCCAGCGCGACATGATGGAGGAGGCGCTTGAAGATATTCTCAAACTGTTCCGCGGTGAAACGGTCACCCATGAGACTGACTGGTACACGCTAAAAAACGCACGCCTGCAGTTACGGCCCTACGGTAATCAGCCGATTGACGTTGTTACGGCCTCAATGATGTCACCGTCTGGCCCGAAAGCTGCTGGGCGTCTTGGCACGGGGCTGCTGTCCATGAGCGCGTCCGCCGCGCCGGCTCTAAAAGTCGCGGGTACCAATTGGGATTTGGCCTGTGAGGTTGCGACCGAGCACGGCAACACAATGGATCGCTCACAATGGCGCATGATTGGATTGGTACACGTCGCTGAAACCCGCGAGCAGGCCATCGCCGACGTCCAACTCGGAATCGAAGATTGGGTGCGGTATTTCGAAGATGTTGCCGTCATTCCCATGATCCCACCGGAACGGCGCGGAGATCCTGTCGCGCATCTCATGGATACGGGCCACGCGGCCATCGGAACGCCCGAGGAAGTCATCAAGCAGGTGGAAAGTCTATGGGAGTCCTCCCAGGGCGGATTTGGGTGTTTTCTTATTACCGACCACAATTGGGCCTCCCGTGAAGCTAAACTCAAATCCTATGAGTTGGTCGCTCGGCATGTCTTTCCGCACTTCCAAGGCCATAACATTCAGCGCGAAGAGTCCAATGCCTGGGTACGGGACAGCCAGAAAGAGTTCAAGGCGAGCCATAACCAAGCCACGGCGAAGCAGATTGAACAGCACAACAAACAGCAAGACGCGAAAGCAAAATCCAAATCAGCCGCCGCTGAATAGATTGCGACTTCCGTGAAGCGCCTCCTCGCCGGTTTGTTCCGTCTTATTCCCTCGTCAGTTTTGCGGCTGGGCCTGTTCTTGGGCAACGCCAAGTTTAACCATGGCGCCGTTGCTGTCATCACCAACGACGAGGGCCAAGTCCTGTTGCTGCGCCACGTCTTTCGTAAGAGTTATCCGTGGGGGTTTCCGGCGGGCTTTGTGAACGCCGGTGAGAACGCCGCCGCGGCTGCCTTGCGTGAACTGAAGGAAGAGACCGGACTCCAGGCCATGGTTATCCACGTGGGGGCGACCACATTGGTTGCGCCACGGCATCTGGAGACCGTTGTGTATGGTCACGTCCGTGTCGTCACGCCGATTAAATTAAGCCACGAAATATTTGATGCCCGTTGGGTGATGCCAGATCAGGTATCCGAGGATATTGTTCAGGGGTTGCATCCTGACCAGCTTGCTTTGGTCGCTGCTGCAGCCGATCCGGAGTCATAGGAGGTCATCATGCTTAAAGGATTCACCCGCCCGTTTTCCCCCCAAGGCAAAGCCTCTGCTTTACCGCAGCTGCCCTGGCTCTTCGCCGCCGACCAAGTGATGGTTCACTTTCGCGCCGACCCGGACGTGCTCGACTCTTATCTGCCGCCGCCGATGACACCCAATCCGGATCGTCGTGGTGAAGCCTTTATGTGGACGCCCAACTTGCGCTGTCAGCCGGTGGACCCTGACGTCAATGCGACGATTCTCAATCCAGCACGTACCCAGTACAATGTCTGCGTGATCGCGGTGCCCGGATTGTTTGAAGGCAAACCAGCGTTGATTAGTGCCTATCAATGGTGTGATCGGGATTGGCTGATCATTCTCAGTTGGATGATCGGGACGTGTGCCAAGCAAGTTGAGTTTCGCGATAGCGGCGTTCACCCTCTGTATTCGGCTGTTGGCTCTCAGCAAACAGGATCGCTAGGCACCACCTTCACGCGCACGGTGTCGCGCAACGGCGAACAATTGATTCATTTGGATTACACACCTGAGGAAATGATTGAGGCATCGGAGATGTGGTTCTTCACCAGCGCCTTTCCTTTGTTGTCTGAGCGCCACATCCCCGACCTTAACGTGCCCGCCACCGGCAAACCTTTGGTTCATGACCTGACGCAAATGCTGTTGGAAGACGGCTCCGCTCAAAATTTTATGCGCGGTCCGGCGACGTTAGACTTCAATGCGTTTGCCGATAATGAAGAATTAGGACCACTACAGCCAACAGAGGTTCTAGGTGGATATCGTTGGCAAACGGCCTGGGTTATGCCCGGGGTTAAGATCGTGCATGACTATTTGAAGGACGCGTAAAAAGGACCGGGCCCATCCCCTCAGATGAGCCCGGTATGTGCCTGGTCTCCGATTTCACGGACCAGACTGCTGATGGTCGCACCCCTTAACGGCGGCCTTCATCTGTATCTTTAATTCACCACCGGCACGGTGCAGCCAATGATGTACCCAATGTCTTCACCGTCCGGATCAAGCAAGGGTAGATCCAACGCCAGAAAGTCTATGGACGCTGTGTATTGGGGGTCGGCAAACCCGCTTCTCAAATGACCTTGGCCATCGGCAAGAACGGGGTTCATGCGTTCTGCCCAATTGATCTCTGCCCGGGTTCCATCGCCCGAAGTTACGGTCTCCCCCGTTAAATCTTGGCCGATCAGGGTCGAGATCGCAGAGCCACAAAACTCAAAGGCAAATTGATCCCCTTCAATTTTATGCAGCACGGTCATATGGGGCGACGCTTTGTTGAGCGCTTCCATTCTAAAGTCGCTCCAGCGCGGTGCCTGCTCCGTTGCTAACGCGCACCAATATTTGGCTAGGTCGACCAAGGGTGTTGGTATTCCACCGGCATGGTCGCCGTGTCGGCCTTCAGCAACGGATCGGATGTCTATGTTCATGTGTTCCAGCAGTTCAGTTTTGGTCAGCATGGGCATCTGGCCTTTTCGTGTCGTATTCTCTTGCCCGTCTATAGGAACAACGTTTCCCACGCGGAGACGGTTGCGACGTTCCGTTGACATTTTCGTGACCACGCAGGCACCGTTAGGCGCGAAATAACCGGGGTTCATTCCACCATGAGTAGATTTTCTTCCGCCCTAGGGGCCCTCGCAGCGTGCATCCTGATCTGTGCCGCCGATATCACTCTGGCTCAGGTCAGCGGTGATGGGCCCCAGCTCACGCCCGTCCGCCGCACGACTATTGTCACCGCTGACCCCGAAGCGTCTTTGCGGTTCTATCGTGACCTTCTCGGTTTCACGGTGGAATACGATCAAATCGTCAGTGGGGGCGGCACGGTGGCCCTGCTGGCACCGGGCGCAACCGAAGGTCGCAACATCGCCCTGCGCTTTGGCGAAAAGATGGGAGGATCCATCGGCTTGTTTTGGGCTCCCGGTCTTCCAGAGCAAACCGCCTGCGTCTCGCCAGCATTGCCCGGTTCCGTCAGCGTGCTGTTGTTAACAGATGACCTAGCCGCGTTGCGGGCAAAGCTTGATGCCGCTGGCGTGCCCAGCATCTCACCCGGAACCTCCTATGATCGAAGCCGAGGCCCGACCGATGTCTACGCTGTGTTCGATCCCAACTGCGTGCGCGTCGCTATTGCGGAAATCAAAAACGAAACCCTTGATGAAAGTTTGAATAAATGAGTCGTCTCGGTATCGCCTTTAGCCTTTGTATTTTGGTTTGGAGTCAGTCTGTTGCCGCGCAAACCACGGAGTCTTGTGCCGCACTTCGCGTTCAAGATTTCACGGGCATCACCGATGCGCCCACTGCAATTACCGGTGCAGTCGTGGTGCCTGCGGGCGAAGGGCTTCCTGAATACTGTCGTGTGCGTGGCGCCATTGCCCCAGCTATTGCGTTCGAGTTACGTCTCCCGACCCAAACGTGGAACGAGAAGTTCCTCATGCAAGGCTGCGGTGGCATGTGCGGCATTATCAACATGGCGGCTGGCGAAGATGCCTTGGCGCGTAACTACGCGGTCATCAATCAGAACATGGGGCACGACAGTCAGCCCTTCGTCGCCACCTGGGCGTACAACAATCTCCAAGCCGAGATCGACTTTGGCTATCGGTCCACTCATGTCACGGCTGTTGCCGCGAAAGTTTTGGTCGAGGCCTACTACGGCAAAGCGCCTGAATACTCCTACTTCAAAGGCTGCTCCACCGGTGGTCGTCAGGCCATGGTCCAGGCGCAACGGTTCCCGTGGGATTTTGACGGCATCATCGCTGGCGCGCCTGTGTTGAATGAGATCGGCGATGGCCTGTTGCACCTGGTGTGGTCGGGTCGCGCCAATTTAGATGAGGATGGCCAACCTATTCTGTCACCCACCAAACTTCCGCATATCCGCAATGCTGTTCTTGCCGCCTGTGATGCCAACGACGGTGTTGAAGATGGCGTGTTGCAAGATCCGCGAACCTGCACCTGGCAGCCAAAAGACATGCAGTGTTCTGGGTCGGTGACGGACACCTGTTTAACAGCCGATGAAGTTGGTGTCGTCGAGCGCATATACGCAGGCGCACACAATTCAAAAGGCGAACGTATTTTTCCAGGTGGTATGTCCAAGGGGTCAGAGTACGAATGGACCCCGGCCTTTGTCGCAGCCGACGGAGCGAATCCTCTGGTGTTGAACCCCAATGGCATGATCGGGCAGTTCTCTCGTTACCTGGCCTTTTGGGAAGATGGCAATGGCCCCGGCAGTGACCCGCTGACCTTTGATTGGGATCGCGATCCGCCACGCTTGGCGCTGACCGAGGCGCTGTACAATGCGCAGAACCCAGACCTGAGAAAATTCCGCGATGCGGGCAACAAGCTGGTGCTCTACCACGGCTGGGATGATCTCGAAATTCCACCCGGCTTGTCGGTCGACTATTATGAAACTGCGGCGAAAACCATGGGCGGCTATGATGCCACCCAAGAGTTCTTCCGCTTGTTCATGATCCCCAGCGTCGCCCACTGTCGCCGCGGTGCGGGGGCTGATGCCTTTGATACGATCTCTGCCATCGAAGCTTGGGTGGAAACCGGCAAGGCCCCTGACGAACTCACAACCTATCACCTCAAGAAGCCGCAGGCTTACAATGGCCTGCCGCGCATCCGCTTCCCCATTTCCAATGATGAATTCGATTGGTCGCGCCCAGCGTATCCGTACCCGGCGTCAGCAACTTGGTCTGGCGAAGGCGATTGGAAAGAGGCGGAGAGTTGGGTCTCTACCGATTAAGAGTCTGAGTCCTTGCGGCCCCGCATCCAATCAGTGAAGCGAGTCATCACCGAGGGGTCGTCCGTCACGGTCAATGCCTCTGCGCCTGCACAGAGGAAGGCAAAGCCGCATTTGAACGCGACAAGCCCCAGGGCTAATTCAATAAAGATGAAAACGTTGGCCCAGATTGTCGTCAACCAGGTGTAAGCCCAGATCACCATTGAGCTGAGCCAGACATCAAACATAGAGACGTCGTCCTCCAAGTTATCCATCAGGGCTTGAGGAATGTCGTCTGTCACGACCAGTGCAGTGATCTCAATCATCGGGTCCAGGGTGAAGGCGAAGAGAACGCCAAGAAAGAAGTACCGAAACGCATTGCGTAAATTTTTTGCTGAAAGCGCTTCCGGTTCCATGATCGGTGCATCAAGGTCTTCTTCATTCACCGCGGCGTTTACAAACGTGGCGGCAACGAGAGACAGCCCAGCAAGAACCGTGAACAGACCCGCGCTGAGAATATCATCGATGGCCCGAAACCATGTAAGAGCCCAGTCGGGCGCAAAAACGAGAAATGCGCCTAGGCCTAGGGTTAAGTATGCAAAGAGCAAAATGTTGCTGAATACCTTGGCCATGCTCTGACCCCTCGCTGCGTTTAGAGTTTCAGCGGGCAGATTGGCACTAAGGATTCAGTTTTGCCACTGCCCTGACGGCCAACATTCTAAGGTATTGATTTTAAACGATAAAAAATGACGCATGGGCTCGTTTGAATCTGGGGTTAAGCCTTTGATTTTGAAAGACTTTATTTCAAAAAAATGCTCATGCATGGGCTCGTTCCTCGCAAATTCGACAGGGCGGGTGTGTTTTTACCACCTGCTGAACGTTCTGAGCCGGATTTGACTCGCCAAGGAGGAGGCCTCCCGGCAGCATGTCGTCTACCAAAACAGACTTTGAGAACAGGGGATGCCACTCATGCGTAAACTTCCGACTGCGGGTTTAGCCGCAGCCTTTACACTCGTTTCCCTCCAGGCCTGCGCGCAAACTGAAGAGCGCCCGTTAGATATGACGCCTGAGCAGATCCAAGAGAAGATCGACTGGGTCAACGACGCTGAAGCCCAGGACTACGAATTCTGGCGGCGCTACCGCGATCAACCAGACCAAGCGGCGTTTCGCCAGCCTCAGGATTGGTACAACCCGATGATCTTGGTTGACGGTGGCAATCAACCCTACTTGCCTAGGGCTGATGCTGATGAGGCCCCAACGATCTCTGCCGACGCCTTGAAGGTCGCAACTGACTGGGCGATGGAACGCGAGACGCAAGCGTTCATCGTCTATCACAAAGGCAAGATCCGTCATGAAGCGTTCATGGATGGTTTTCATGACACGTCGGCAATCAGTTCTCACTCCTGGGTGAAGACCTTGCACGGTATTGTCGCGGGCTTTGCTGTCGAGGACGGTGACATCAAAAATCTGGATGATCCCATCGAGAATTATCTGCACGAGTGGAAAGATGATCCGCGCGGGCAAATCACTGTGCGCGAAGTTCTGGAAAACAGAACAGGCTTAGCGCCGCCGTTCGACAACCCCGGACAGCCTTGGTCACTCGGCCTTCAAGCTGTTGAGGGATCTGATATTTGGGGCACGACGCTGGCAACGCCACTGGCGAAAGAGCCCGGCTCTGCCTTCGCCCATAACAACCCGAACACACAACTTCTCGGCATGATTTTACATCGTGCGACGGGCAAGAATTTTGCGGCCTATCTCGGGGAGAAACTTTGGAAGCCCATGGGCGCACAACGCGGCGCGCTGCGCAAAGACGGCCTGCACGGGAACGTCATTTCGTACTGCTGTTTCCTGTCTGCACCGGCTGACTGGATGCGCATCGCGCACCTTCTGAAAGACGACGGCAAACTGCCAGATGGCACGCAATTGTTGCCTGAAGGTTGGGTCGACCAAATGCTGGCCGGGTCAGAGCAAAACCCCAATTACGGTTTCCAAATCTGGATCGATCGCGAGTTTAAAGAGAATCGGCCGTACTACCCAGATATGCCGCCAAGCTTTGCCAATAAACACTCTGAGCCCTTCGCCGTGGATGACCTGTTCTATCTCGATGGTGGCGGCAAGGTGCGGATATGGATTAGCCGCAAGCTCGATTTGATCGTGCTCCGCACGGGATACCCACCACCCAAAGGCATGGGTTTCGATGAGCCCGTACTGCCAAACACAATTATTCGCGGTATTTTGTAAGGGTGCCGAATATCCGTGAAACTGCCTAAACTCTTTCCTTTCGATTGGATCGCATTTCCGGTGCTATTGCTGGGCTTGTTTTGGATGCTCTTTCTTCGTGAAGACCTCACCATTGAGTTAGAGCCTATGACCGAGAGGCAGGAGAGAGTCGTTACTGCTCAGGACGTATCCAGGATACCTGAGCTCAAAAGCCACACCCTGATCGTGCTGGAAAAAGAAGGCCGGAGTTTACGAATTGGGCAAGGTGTGGTCGTGCGAGAATGGCAGTGCGAACTAGCTGTTCTAACAGCGGCGCATAACATTTTCAGAATGAGAATTGGTGGAAAGCCAAGTAGGACTAGAGCGAGGCATAAATATGAGGTGTCGTCGTTAAGCGTTAGGGTTGCTGGGAAAGAGTATTCAGTCATTGATATAGTCGGTGACCGTATCACCAGCGATGCCATATCTAGTAATCACGCAATTGTCCTGGCACAAAAACCTATCTGTACTATCGATCAATCTATCGCAGGTATTCCGAATCAAATTAATTTTAATCAGGCTAGGATAAGGGATGATGTCCCGCTGAGAGATGTAGTTTTGGTCTGCCAGGGTAGCGATGGAACCCGACCAGGTAATCTGTTTTTGAATACATGCCAAGCACGGGTGCCTTCGACCAAACCTATTCCATATTATCTCAACCAGCATTATATTCCAGCGCCGCAGGCTATGTCTTGTCACGGAGAGCGAGGCTACTATGGATGTCCGGTGTTTCGTGGTGTGTTTTCTAAATCGGACGATGATGTGTACTTGGACGAAATCACCGAGCTCTATGGGTTTCTTGTAGAGCACTACGAGGGTTCTTCTCTGAAAAAAGGAGCGTCTGTAGGTTTCTTAACTCAGCGCACGATGAGTGCGCTAGATCAGCTCGAGTCCAGGTTCGGGCCGCCGATTTGGGACTAAAAGATATGACTCAACTATCCAACAAAACGGCTCTTATCACAGGCGCAAATCGTGGCATCGGGGCGGGCGTTGCGAGCGCCTTTGCTGCCGAGGGCGCCAGTGTCGCGATCAACTACCCTGACGCAGGCTCGGCAGATGAAGCCAAGGCGCTCTGTGCCGAGATTGAATCCAGCGGTGGTAAGGCTATCGCCGTCGAGGGCGATGTCACCGACGAAGCTGCCGTCGAGGCGATGATTGCGCAAGCGATCGAAGGTCTCGGCCGTATTGATATTTTGGTGAATAACGCGGGGATCGCTCATGCGGCACCCGTCGAAGATATTCCCGTCGACATGTGGGATCAGGTCTTTGCCGTTCACGTGCGTGGTACGTTCCTAACCTGCAAGCACGCCCTTCCGCATATGTACGAACGCGGCACAGGGCGTATCATTAATACGACGTCTCAGTTGGCGTATCTTGGTGCTGCTGGGTTTGCGCACTATACGGCAGCGAAGGGGGCGCTGGTCACCTTTACACGCTCGCTTGCTCTCGAAGCCGCACCAAAAGGGATCGGTGTGAATGCTGTTGCACCGGGAGCGACTCACACCGCTATGCTTGATGATGTGCCTGAAGAGATTCTTGAAGGCATTCGCCAAAGCATCCCTCTGGGTAAGCTGGCTGAGATCGATGATATCGTCCCCAGTTATGTGTTTTTAGCCTCCGAGGGTGCGCGCCACTATGTTGGCCAAGTCATTAGCCCGAATGGTGGGGATGTGTTCCTTTAGGGGACACGTGCGGATCAATGCCGCCTCACCGCGCCTGTCTGTAGTACGCTGAGGTCATATTCAGTCATTAAGGATCAAACCATGCCAACACGACGCGATACACTTCTAGGTGTTGGGGTAGCCGGCTTATCCGGTGCGATGATGCGCACGCCTGCTTTTGCATCTGGCGGGACCTATGATCTCGACGACCCCAAGGATGCTGTCACAGCCTATGCCCGCATGCGCGGTAACCTCGATGGCACGCCGGGGATGTGGTGGTATCGCGGGAATATGTTTGCCAAACGCACGGATGACGTTGCCGTGCGGGTCCTCAAAATCGAAGGGTTTAGCTTTAATCGTTTAGCCAAGCGCGAGGACGGTCAGTTCGACCAGATCATGGCCGAGGCCGGGTACTTTATAGATCCAGAAACGGATGAGATTGCAGACGCGTGGGTGAACCCGCTAAACGGCCGTGCCTGTGAACCTGGCCATTACAAATCTAATCAGACGATTGTCGTTGGCACGCAAGGCGTGTCTGGCTCTGAAGCTGCTGCTGTGCCGGTTCAGTTTGAGGGGACCGTTGAGGCTCAATCTCATAGTGGGCGTGTTTGGACGACGGAGAATATGGTGACCAAGTTGCCGAACCCACGGTCCGAAGCTACGGACCCATTGGGTTATTCTGGTCCTGTTATTACGCTTACATCTCTTGCGGCGTTTACAGGGCAGTTGGCCGACCTGAACAATCCGGATTTAGACTTCATGCCCGCAACGTTGCACTTCCAAAACCTTGCGCCTTGGATGCCCTGGATGAAAATGGGCCAAGAGCCAGGCCTGACGACATGGCAACTGCTTGGGACGAAAGTTGAATCGACTGACGACATGCCAGATCGTTTGCGCCGTCGCCTTGAGTCTGATTATCCCGGCTGGCTGAACGAACCAGGAGTCTAGGTCATGCGTCAGCTTTTACTCATTGCATCACTTTTGTGCGCGACGGCTGTGCAGGCCCCGGTCTATGCCCAAGAGGAAAACACCGGCCCTAATGTGAACGTGAGTCGCGAGATCGTTGGGACGCTGCGGCTTCAAACCAAAAGCGACCAGCGGTTCCGGGGCACAGAGGAGTGGCGCATTTTTGTCCACCCTGATGGCTCAAGAACGATGATTCTCACTAAGGATTTCGTCGCAGCGAATGCTCTTCAAATCATGACAGCGCATGTTGATCAGAATTTCCGTCCCATCGATGTCTACGCGACCTACTGGGTTCCTGACGGGTATCGCGGGTCTATTCGGGTTGCTCTTGACGGGACAACCTTGAGGGCTGTGTCTGAGGCGCCGACCGGGTCGAATACAGAAGAAGTTTCTGTGCCAGATGAGGTGTCGGTCGTGACCCATGGCGAGTCGATGAATGGATGGTATCTGGCCCAGGGTGAACGGGATGCTGAGGGCACGCACAAAGCAACCTATTACATCCTTGGTCCAACACGCGATGGGTCGGAGATGGTGCGTGGTCGCTTGGGGCCAGCGACGTTTCAATATCTTGGCAAAGAGACTGTGACAGTTCCTGCGGGGACCTTTGAAACTGAACGTTATCTTCTGACTAATATCGAAATGTGGATTACCGGAGAAGACCGTATTCTTGTTAAGCAGTCTCTCACCGATGAGGACAAAGAGTATGTTCTTACGCACCTTGAAGAGAGTCAGGCGGACTAGATCGTGATCTATAGACACACCTTTAAGCTCGTGCCGTTTTTACCCTCGGTTTTTGCCGGGTTGTGCCTGAGCGTCTTAATGGCCGCTCAGCCAGTGTTGTCTGCCGATAAAATTCTGTCGATTGGCACATCACTGATCGGTCCAAACCGAGGGCACGCCTATCAAGGCATTACGATGCCGGCGATCATGCCGCTCAATGCTATCTACGACACCGTAACAGTGATCGAGAACGATGGGTCAGTCGGGCCTGGCCTGGCCCTGTCGTGGGAGAGCGACGATGCCATAATCTGGCGCCTGAAATTGCGCGAGGGTGTTTCGTTCTCGAACGGTGTGCCGTTTACGGCAGATGCGATCGTAAAGTCCGTTGAGAACATGCGTAGCCCAGAGGCCGGGCTGTGGTCGATCAGCACAACGCTCTATCAGGTTGCGAAAGCGCGCGCGCTGGATGACCACACCGTCGAAATCGAACTCAATCAACGAGACGCGTTGTTTCCTATTCATGCTGCCGTGTGGCGCATACCAGAGCCAGGGGCCTGGGAAACCATGTCCGGGCCAGACTATGAATCGAACCCGGTGGGTACGGGTCCATTTCAAGTGACGAAATGGAATCAAGCGGGTGTTGATATGCGCGCATTTAAGGGCTCGTGGCGCGCACCCAAGCTGGATGGTCTCTCATTTATTGTGATTCCAGATCAGACCGCCAGGCTGCAGGCCATTTTATCCGGGGCAGTCGATTTTGTTGTTGGTCTTGGTCCCGACGATGCGGCGCCAATAGAGGCAGACGGAGGGCGTTTGGTGTTGCGCAATCTGGCGACCGTTCAGTTCCTCGGCTTTATGACCGTTAATGGCGGCCCGGTGGTCGACCGCCGGGTGCGGTTGGCGTTGAACTATGCCGTTAATCGAGACGCTATTATCCAGGCGCTTCTACAAGGCGTCGCGAAGCCCTTGTCACAGTTGGCGTATCCGGGAGCCTTTGGATACGATCCTGATCTCCCCCCCTATAAGTATGATCCAGACTTAGCGCGCGCCTTGCTGGCTGAGGCTGGGTATCCGAATGGGATGGATCTTGTGGCCTCAGTCGCATCACGCGGTGCGAATGATCTTTTATTCTTCCAGCAAATCGCACTCGATCTTGCGAAGGTCGGCGTTAATGTAGAAATGCAGGGGAAGCCAGCGTATCGAAATATGCAGGATTTATTCTTTGGGAAAACCACTGGCAACTTAAACAGCATGCTTGTGCGTGGGCCTGACCCTGTCGCGGCTTACCGCCATCGCGTATGCCAGGGCATTCTCCCAGACCGTTTCCCATACCACTGTGATGAGGCGCTCTTGCCATTGCTCGAGCAAGCGCGGACCCAAGTCTCTGCCGAGGCGGCGCTACCGTTTTATCGCGCGGTGTTGGCGCATGAGCGCGACAATCCTCCGGGCATTATTCTTTGGCAGGGTGTCGATTTTGATGGTCTGACCGCTGAGGTTGCCGGATACGCTCCGGTGCAAGACATCATGAACTTCGAGGACTTTGATCTCATTCCTTGAGATTTATCGGTCTTTCGGGTCCAGTGCGTCTCGCAAACCATCACCAATAAAATTGAAACAGAACATGGTGATCGCTAGGAACGTTGCTGGGATGAGCAACAGCCATGGCGCGGTTTCAATACTGTTCGCGCCACGTGAGATGAGAACCCCCCAACTGGTGAGTGGTTCTTTCACGCCGAGGCCAAGAAAGCTCAAATAACTCTCAACCAGAATATTCGTTGGCACCAGAAGTGTGACATAGACGATCACGGGGCCCACGACATTCGGTAAGACGTGACGACCGATAATGGTTGCCGGCCCGGCGCCGCTTGCGCGAGCTGCTTCGATGTATTCTTTCTGTTTTATGGATAAGGTTTGTCCGCGCACAATGCGGGCCATGGTCAACCACTCAACGCAACCGATAGCAACGAAGACGAGATAGATATTGCGACCAAAAACCGTGACAAGAATGATGATAAAAAATAACAAAGGAAGCGCGTAGAGGACGTCGATAAACCGCATCATCACGTTGTCTGTGCGCCCACCGACGTAACCGGCCGTCGCGCCGTAAACGACCCCAATGGATAGCGCAATGGCGGTCGTCATGATTCCAATCGTCAGAGACACGCGTGCGCCCATCCAAGTTAGGACAAACATATCTTTGCCAGTGTCGTCGGTGCCAAACCAATGTCCTGACTCCAAGGATGGTGGGGCGCCAATATTCATCCAATCTAGATCTTCAACGGAATGCGGGCTGAGGGACGGGGCCACGACCGCACCAATGGTAATAAGCCCCAATACGATGACACCAGCCATGGCTGCTTTATTGGCTTTAAATCGTCGCAGCGCGTCGCTCCACAACGAGCGACCCTTGATCGCAGTCGCGTCAGCCATCAATGCTTCTTGTGCCTCTCGCTGTGCGGCAAAAAAAGCCATTAATTTGCCTTCACTTTCGGGTCGAGCAGCCCATACATCAGGTCAACGATGAGGTTCAAAAGGATGACGGCTAGTGCGTATACGATGACAATGCCGAGCACGAGGGGGTAGTCGCGATTGATGGCGCCTTGAATAAAAAACCGACCCATGCCTGGGAGCTGAAAGATTTGTTCAATCACAACAGACCCGGTGAGAACGGACGCGGCAGCAGGCCCAAGGTATGTGACTACAGGAAGAGATGCTGCCTTCATGGCGTGGGTCCAGACGATCTTTCGTTGCGTTAATCCCTTGGCGCGTGCGGTTCGGATATAGTTTTGTCGCAGTGTTTCGATCATGGCCCCACGGGTAAGGCGGGCGAGTATGGCGATTTGCGGTAAGGCTAGAGCGATCACCGGCATGATGTAGGGTGTAATTGGCGCCAACGCTGGCAGAGAGTCTGCCAACGCCCCGCGCGGTTCTAAGGAGGCGACGGGCAGTACTTTGAGAATGACGCCGAATAGCAAGCTCATGAGTGGCGCCATCACAAAGCTCGGTACGGCGATACCAGTCATCGCAACGCCCATCACGGCGTAGTCTGTCGACGAGTTTTGGCGAAGAGCCGCGATGATGCCCAAGCTGCTCCCGATGAGCAGTGCCAGGAGAATGGCTGAGATGCCCAACTTCAGGCTAACCGGCAAACCAATCGACAAAAGCTCTGTGACTGTTCGGTCGATGTAAATAATCGATGGACCGAAGTCACCTTGAACGATTTTCTTTAGGTACAGTCCGTACTGGACAGCAATGGGCTTATCCAAGTCATAAGCTGCTTCAAGGTTGGCGATCACTTCTGCCTCTAATGAGGCATCGGCATCAAAGGGTCCGCCCGGTGCAAGGTGCATCAGGAAGAATGACAACGTGACTATGAGGAACATTGTTGGCGCTGCAATCAGCAGCCGACGGAGAGCGTACGATGTCATAAGTTCACGAGCACCTGACGCGCTCAAGCCCCTCTATTCGGCAGCTTCTTGCCGGATTTTCGGCTGTTTCACGGGTATCGTATCGAGCACCCAGTTTTTCGGATCTTTGCCCCGGGCTGGGGATGGAATGACTTTCACCATTTCGTCGACGTCGCCCTGGGCATGAATGTCTAAAGCCCGCCCAGCTAATTCCTGTTCCTTTACCCACTTTCTAAACTCGATCCCGTGCTTGTCGTTCTCAAGCGCAAGTTCGTCCGACAAAGTCGGCGGTACCATCGCGGGCTGAATGAAATCGATTACTTTGGCATCTTCTTGGAAGACCAGCAGGACGCGCTTGTGTGAGTCCGCATCGTACTTGTCGTCGGTGAAGAAGTTGCGGCCATGGCACCACCATACTTTGGTCCGGTGTTCGTCGATGGGTGTGTAGCCAGACACGATCATCTGCCACATTGGCGGCTTGAGGTGCATTTCTATACGGATCGACGGAGCGGGTTTGTAGATACGCACCATGGTTTTAACGTCCGGACGATCTTCATCAATTTTCTCCGCCCATACGCCGCGTTTGCTGACAGGTTTTGCGTAAGTAATGGATTCAATCTTCGACTCGTTAATGTCTAAGTCATAGTCGTCGACGGTCGGTTTCCCAGGGTTGCCGAAGTCTGTATGTACGTAAAACGCGTGGGTGTGGTCGACGCCATTTTCAATGGCGCGAACCCAGTTGGCTTCAAATGTGAAGGTCCCACGAACAAACTTCCACTCGTCGCTGCCTTGTTCCATGGCTTCGTATTCGGGGAAATAATCTGGAAGCGGGGGACGTTCAGCTTCTGGTGCATCACCTAAGAAGACCCACAACCAGCCGTATTTCTCGGCAACTGGGTAAGAATCAACCCGTGCTCGTTTAGGGATTGTGGCGTCTGGCCCGAGGGATGGGATTTCAACGCAATCGCCGTCGCCGTTGAAGCGCCAGCCGTGATAAGGGCACTGCACGGAGTCATCGACAACTTTGCCGCGGCAGAGTGATCCGCCACGGTGAACACAGACGTCGCTTAGGCAATGGGCCGTACCGGACGAATCCCGGAACACGACTAAGTCTTGCCCAAGCATATGAACGCCTTTGGGGTCACTCGTGACATCCGCCGCGTCTGCCGCGACATACCAACAATTCATCAGCATGGTCGTCTCTCCGTTTGTATGCCCAACTTAATCGGGGCGATTCACTGTCATGTACCGTGCAAGGTAGTTGTTACGGGCATTCTCATTCCACCCGTCTACGTAGGTCTGAACCAATCTCCGACTGACGTAATGGTAAACCGGCAGAATGACATAATCTTCCATTAGAATCTCTTCCGCCTGATGCATGAGATTATTTCTCTTCGTTTGATCGGAAATCGAATTCGCCTCAGTCATCAGCGCGTCAAAGTCTTCATTGGCGTATTTTACATAATTGCTGGGGTCGCCAGAGCGCAGCAAGTTAAGGTATCCCGCTGCGTCATTGAACGGAGAAAACCATGCCCAGCGCATGACATCGTAATCGCCGGTTCGGGCCTTGCGATTAAGATTGCGAAACTCTGTGTCCATGAGTTCTGCATTGATGCCGATCGCGCTCCACATGGACTTCATGGCAACAGCAATCTTTCGATTTTCCTCTAGCGTGTCATAGGCAAGTTCAAAGGTGATGGGGTTGTCTGGCCCATATCCCGCCTCTGTCATGAGTTGTTTTGCTTCTGCCATGCGCTCTGGCATCGACATGTTCACGATGGACGCTTTGGCGACGTCATAGCCATCGACCACCGGAGATACAAAGCTATACGCCGGCACAACGCCTGTATCGAGAAGGCGATCGATTAGAGCCTCACGGTCAAAGGCGAGAGCGATGGCTTTGCGTACCCGGATGTCATTGAACGGCGGCTTTTGCGCGTTGATTAAGAAGTAATAGATGCCCAAAGTTGGCGAGATGCGAAGTTCATCCGCCATATTCTCCTTAATCCAGTCCATTTGCTCTGGCGGGAAATTGAGAATCGCGTCGAGTTCACCGGCTCTGAATCGGTTAAAAACCGTGTTGAGGTTTTGTGTGGGATAAAAATTGACGGTCTCGATCTGAACATTGTCAGCGTCATAGAAGTTCGGATTCTTCTTTAACGTGAGTCGTGTGCCCGGCAACCATTCTTCCAATGCGTAGGCACCATTCGATACGAACTGACCCGGCTTAGTCCAATCGGATCCCAGCTCTTCGACTTTGTGACGAGGGGAGGGCATGGCTGAGAAGCTATTCAAGGCTTGCGGGAGCAATGGGTTTGGAACGCCGAGCTCGAAGCGCACAGTCTTTTCGTCCGGCGCGCTTATGCCAAGACTCTCGGGTGGCATGTCGCCCGCGTTAACGGGGCGCCCGTTCTTGACTGAATAAAAGAACTGAGCATACCGAGCGGCGGTCTCCGGTAGCATGAGGCGAGTTAGCGACCATGCGACATCTTCTGCGGTGAGCGGTTCGCCATCGGACCACTTTAGTCCGTCGCGTAAGGTGTATTCCCATATCAATCCGTCATCGGACACTGTGTGGCTTTCAGCGATACCATACGTCATGCGACCATCAGGGTCGGTTGTAACAAGGCCGACGAAGAGTTCGTTCAATATTGGAACGGCGGTGTTGCCAGTCGCCTTCTGAGGGTCAAGGGATGATGGGTCGCTGCCACCAGAGCGATTGAGCACCATCTCGGCTGACGCCGGTGCTGCGATCACGCAAAGTGCTACGACAAGTAGCTGGACGATCAAACGCATGCTGTGCCCCTAATTTTCTTCAAATGGAACGAGTTCGCCTTACCAATAGTGTATCCACCGAGCGCGCTCTGCAAACATCTTGCCTGCTTCTCGGCGGTCCTTGGGTAGCTCGTTCTCTAAGTACATGCCTGTGTCGTAGCGCTCTTTGTATTGATTTAGCACTGGCCGATAGAGCGCCATGTGCACGTCGGGAATCCGATGCTTTTCGCGGAATTCTTTAATTGGAATCATGACGCGACGTTGGGTTTCAAACGGCCCTGCCATTGCCAATTCGACCCCGCGCGGTCCGTAGATGGCGGAACGGCCAGGCCCGCCGTAGGCGGTGTCTTGGAAGAAGGATGGATTCTTCTTGCTGACCGTGACCGAGTTGTTGGTCACCATCGTGTAAACGCTGTTGTGGTAGGACGTCAGTCGCATGTCGTCTGACTCGAAGCCACCGGTCGCAACGCGACAAATAATCTCCGCACCCTTTAGCGCAAAGCACCGGAACAGCTCTGGTTCAAACTGGACGGCTGACATCGCAATATTTCCGATATCCGTTTTCGCGACAGGGATGACCGCGTCCTCGCCGTACATTTCTATAAAGCGCGGATAGACGTCGTAAATATTAGTTGTGAATTGTTCTGATCCCGGGAACATGCCGCGTACGTTCCGTTGTTTCCAATGCTGGGCAACAATGTTTCCATCCGGTCCGATCAACACCATGAGATGAAGGATGTGGCCAGGCCAGTTCACTGGGTCCTTGGCGTAGGTTCCGAACGCGATGTAGCACCCGTACTGTTTAGCCTTGGCGCCGATGGCTTCTGTTTCTGGTCCCGGAACTTCGCGGCAGATATTGTAGTGCTGTTCACGGGTCCAGGTGCTGAAGCCGGTCAGTGGGAATTCATGGAACAACAGAAGGTCGCACGGACCGCCATATCCATTGGCTGCATCAATGCTATCGAGCATGTAGTTCAGGTTTTCTTTGAGCTCTGGCTCCGGGTTGTCGCCTGGCACGCCATGGACTTCGGTTTGCACAACGGAGACGGTAATGCGGTCCTTGCGCAATGGCACTGTGTCGTACGTTCCATCGTCTCGCACCATGCGATCAGGTCCTGTGTTATCGCTCATTCTTACGTTCCCCTCATGTTATGCCCGTGAGGCTAAAGCCCGCTGTTTTAGCGGGTCAAGGATTGCTCGGTGACAATTCGTGACAGACCGACTGGCGCTCACCGATTCAGGGTGAGGTAACGGGTCAAATTGGCACTTCCTGGGTTGTCGACCCAGCCTTTTACGACTGGATTAACGAGTCTGCGGCCAGCGTGGAAATAAAGCGGAAACACTGACTGCTCAGTATTGAGAATGGTCCCGACAGCTTTATGCGGATCGAGGGAGCGCGACTCGGAATGGGTGCCCCTGTGTAACGTTGCTGCAGATAAAGGTGCGGGGAACAGGATCAAGGCGAGCAAAATCGCCGCTAAAGGGCGCGCGTACGGTCTTTGAAAAGCAGAGATAAGCCTCAGGAAATTTGTCATATATGTATGATGTTTCGAAATGGTCTTGGTCCGCAAGGGGTGATCGACCATGCTGGCGAATAAATTCAAAATCAGGAGTGAAGAATGACCAGACGTGACCTGCTTGCCACCGCAGCCGTTACAGCATTTGCAGCGAACACTGGCGCGGGCGCTTTGTCTGCCGCCCCGGCAGATCGCAAGATTTATGTTCTTGTGCATGGTGCTTGGCATGGAGGTTGGTGCTGGCGTTATGTCCAGGAGCGGCTGGAGGCGGCGGGTCACCGTGTTTTTGCACCATCTCTAACCGGTCTGGGGGATCGCGTTCATTTGCGTAACCCGGACGTCAACCTCAGCACTCATGTGACTGACATCGTGAATCTGTTCGAATTCGAAGATTTACGTGATGTCATCCTGGTGGGCCATTCCTATGCTGGCCATGTGGTCAGCTGGGTCGCGGACAAAGTCAAAGATCGAATCAGCCATGTCGTCTATTTGGATGCTGTTCTGCCTACTGATGGGAAGGCATTCCTTCCACCTGGTGTTGGCGAGTCGCGCGTCGGTGTTTCAAAGGACGGTTACCTTATGGAAGTCTCTACCATGGAGTTTCTCGGTATTCCTGCGGGCCACCCTCTCTACGACTGGGTTGAAAGCAAGTTGGTCGAGCATCCGTTGCCAACGCTCATGGAGACGGTCGTTTATGAAAACGACGGACCCGCGGGGCTTCCTAAGACCTTCGTTCGCTGCACGCAAAATGAGCGCATGGCGAGCGGCGCTGCTGATCCGGTCTTTGCGATGGCAGATGCTGATCCGGAATGGGCCTACGTCACGCTCGACACAGGCCACGACCTCATGGTGACGGCACCGCAGGAAACGGCCGAGATTCTTTTGGGGATTAATTAAGCTGCGGCGAAGTCGTCTGCGAGTTTCTCTGGGTCTTCGTTCAAGCTCTCATTTTCGACAGCTTCCAGCTCCTGGTGAACGATGCGCAAGATGCGGGAGATGTAATCAGCGTGCCATTGCTGCCGATCCTTAGAGGCATCGTCATCTGGTCTGTAAGCGTCAATGTTTGCTTTGGTGACGGGTTCGCCAGCCTCGAGAAGACGCTCAACAGTATCCAAACGTTCGCGAGTCACGGCTAATTCGGTAGCGACCGCCATCGTTATTGAAAGAACGCGTTCTACCGCAGGGTCGTCGAAGAAATAGGGCCGCTTCCCTTTGGCTTTCGCGTTCGCAAGTTTGTTGACGTCGATCTCGGTCATGATGTGTTCCCAGGTTTTACGTGTCTCTAGATATTATTTCCAACCGCCGAACAAATACCAGCGTTCGCCTTTATAAGCATTGTGTTTGGAGTCTCCATCGTCTTTTAACTCCGCCTTATGCCTAGATATAGTGCTCGACCAAGGTTGGAATTGACCTTGCTCAATGTCGGCTTCGGTGCCGCCGTCGAACATCTTACCTGAGTCAAAGCCAGCTTTTGCCATCACTTCAAAGACGTCCATAACGTGAAGCTTCGACCAGAACGGCTCGTTATTGTACCAAGCATCCCAATCACGGGTGAACTGATCATAGAGCGGTGTCTCCGGCGTAAAGTTTGGCTGTTCGACGTTTAGGAATAGTCCGCCCGGTGCCATCAAATCGAAGACCTTTTTCATCATGCTGTGAATCGAGGCCGTCGATGTCTCATGCCAGAACATGGTCGTCTGCACCCAGTCGAAGCTGTTCGGGTCCAGGTCCAAGGCGTCGCCGTCAGCGTGAATGAATTTGACGTTTTCATACCCTAGAGCCTGTGCCCGCGCGTGGCCCCAACGCAGCATGGGTGCTCCAGCATCAACAGCTACGACTTCGGCGTCGGGGAATGCCTCTGCTATCGGGAGCGTGTTGACGCCGATGCCGGCGCCAAGGTCAAGAATGCGTTTCGGAGAGAAGTCAGGAAAACGGTCTTTCACAAAATTCACGATGGAGCGACCACCCCCGTCGCCCTTCGACGACATAGACCCTGCCGTCGTGATGAATACGCCAGTCTCGTAATTGGCGCCGGCGAGGACATCGTCGCTGACCACGTCTGTGTAGTAGCTCCCTGGCATGCAATGATTGTCGACGGCTGCTAAGTAGCGCGGCACTTCAGCATTGGGATCGATCTGCAGGGTCTCTTTGCCGTCGTTGTAGTGTTTGGCTTTCTCAATCAGATCATCGAGTTGCCGCAAGACGGCGTGTCGTCCCGCCTGTTGGCGTTGTTCCATGGCGTTGCGCCGCAGCGCTGCCCAGCTTTGATAATAGGAGTCTCCCAGCATGGCTTGGCGGACCTGTTGCCGGGTTTCCAACGCGTGTCCCGTCTCTTTCTCAAATTTGGGGCTGACCCGGTTTTCAAAAGCGATGCGGTTTCCCGGAAACACATTCTGGTTCAAGTGAACATTAAGGTTGGTTAGAAAATTAAACCGAGCGGTTTCATCATGATCTACATCCGGGGACAGGGGGTGTTGCCCCGTTCGGTCGTAGGTTGGTGGCAATGACGTGGCCATGGGTCGACGCTCCGCAAACGGTCAAGCACGATAGATGGTCATCAATCTAGTGCTCAACCGCACGGATGCAAGGTTCGCCGACGCTTTGACGGCTAACGTATGGTCTAGGCTCTGGTTTAGCGGTCCGCGCTGGTATTTATGGCGTCTTCGTACGACTCCGGTGTGTCGCCGCGTGCAATGTCCTCTGCCTCTTCTTGGAAAACATAGAAAACACGGCTCAGTAATTCTTGTCGCATACGTTCCCGTTCTTCCGCACGATCCGGGTCGGGCTCGAACTGCTCAATTTCTTCTTCCAGGAAGACACCCTTCTTGGCCGCCAACGCTTCGACGGTGTCGAGTCTTTCCCGCACAACCCACATCTCTGTGATCATTGACGTCATCATTGCCATGATCCGGTCGTTGGTTGGGTCCTCAAAGAATGTTGGTCGGTGCCCTTTGGCGGTTTGGGGAACGCGCACTTTCGTTGTTTCGGTCATAGCGTATCCTTACTTTTGTCCAACCATGAACCAGAAGCCCAGAATGTTCTTCTGCGACTTGTTCGATGATGTAACGGGGGCGTGCCCGAAAGGTTCAAGGTGGAGATGAGCCGTGCCGTCTGACCACCCGGCCTCGGCAATAACCGCTTCTAGATCCATGTCGCGGTATGTCGACCAGAACGGTTCGTTGTTGTTGTAAGTCTCCGCATCAAACACAGTCTGGCGCCAGAGATCGAAGTTCTCGAACTGCCCCGCTTCCAAGTGAACCATCAGCCCGCCTGGTTTTAAGAGGCGCCGGGTTTCGGCGATAATACGTGGCAGCGCTTTACGAGACGTTTCATGAAAGATGATGCAGGATACGATTAGGTCGAAAGACTCGTCTTCAAAATTCGTTTGTTCTGCATTTTGCTGGCTGAAGTGGATCACCTTACCTAGGGACTCGGTGCGGGCATGGCCATACCTTAGCAACGCTGCCCCAAGTTCAATGCCGTGCACGTCCGCGTCAGGATAGGCATCGCAAAAGGGCACGGTGTTGTTGCCGGTTGCACAGCCCATATCGAGAATGCGCTTTGGTGCGAAATCTGGGTGCTCGCGCTTTAAATAATTGACGATGGATTGGCCGGAGCGATCACCGTAAGGGCCACCGCGACCACTGCCATACATGTATGAACCCTTGTCGTAGATAGCACCTGCTGAGATGTCACCGTCACAGAGGTCAGTCGTGTAGCCACCCGGCATACAGTGAATATCCAGGCTGTCGATGTACTTGGGTATCGGCATGTCGGGGTTGATGGTCAGGCTGCCTAGCGTGTCGCTGGACTGTTTAGCCTTGGCCATCATCCCGTCAATCTGCCGGTCTAGGGAGTAGGTCACGGAGGCCCACATCAGTTCCTGGGCGGCGCGTTGGATGCTTAGGTGTGCCTGATAGAATGGCTCTTTACGCATTTCCGCTTTGATTTCCTGCCTGTTTTGGAAGGGGCGCCCGTTTTCTTTCTCAAACTTGGGGCTCACCTGATTTTCAAACACGAGGCGGCTGCCGTTAGACAGGTCGCGAATAACGCATTCTCGTAGGCTGCGTTGAAACGCTTGGCGGGACTTGTCGTCGTGGGACCAATCTGGCGTCATGCCATGGGTTGCTTGGCGATGGGGGTAAAAGCATGGGGGTGTCTCCTAGTGCTTAGATTTCTCCAAGTATAGGCGCCGATATCGGGGGATAAAGTGACAGTTCCGCTAGACGTCCATTCTCAGAAAATGACCAAAAGGGTTGCCCGCTGACCCGCCAATGGGGTACCAGCCGTATCACAACCCACATCAATCTTTCTGAGCTCGGAGTGATATCCCCAATGGCCATTATCAATGTGACAAATCGCGCCGGTGACGCGCATCAAATTGAAGCCAAAGCTGGTGCGACGCTGATGGAAATTCTGCGTGATAACGACATGGATGTAGAGGCCATTTGCGGCGGTTGCTGCTCCTGCGCCACGTGCCACATTTTCATCGACAACGCCTGGGCGGACAAGCTTCCAGCGAAGTCGGAAGATGAGCAGGAACTTGTTGAAGAAACGGAAAGCTACCAGTCAGCCAACTCACGGCTGAGTTGCCAGGTTACGATGACTGACGAGCTAGATGGTTTAACGATCGTTATTGCGCCAGAAGAATAATTTCTGACCGCTCTGTTAGTCGCTGTGGGACCACTTAAAGCCGCCTAAGGTACCTGGCTCCCGCACCAAGTGAATGCGGTGCTGATAAAAATCAGCCAGATACACAGCGTCATGCCGCTCAACCGGGCGGTAATTCGTATCAAATACGATGAGCCGAATGCGAACCAAAGGTGTCCCGACGGTACAACCAAGGACTGAAGCATCGTGCATGTCTGCTAACGTCGCGCCGATGAGTTGATCAGCGCTCAGAATATCGATCCCTTTTTGTTCGAGAATGCTGACTAACGACAACGCGTTGATTTCGTCCGTTCCGACATCGACGCCTAGATCGATCGGGAAGTAGGTCGATGACCTGCCAATCTTTTTGCCTTGAAGAACCCGAACCAAAGATACGCAGGTTACTTCAGCGCCATCTTCTAGATGCAGGTCGACGCGGGTTTCGGCATCGGCAGGCTTCTGTTCAATAATGATGTTCTTGGCCTGGGACCGCTGGGCTAGAGAATCAATACGCTTTAGAACTTGTCCCATGTCTCCAGTGAGGGGCGGGGTTGCATCATTTCCGGTTACGAATGTGCCGCGACCCTGCTCTCGACGGACCAGTTTGTCCGTTGCTAAGAGGTCGACAGCTTTTCTGACCGTGATTCGTGAAACGCCGAAGGTTTCGCAAAGTTCTGATTCGGTAGGAAGCTGAGTTTCAGTGCGGTAGTTCCCATTGTGAATCCAGTCTCGTAGCGTCAGATACACTTGGTAATATCGCGGCAGCTTCTGGGCTTCCGTCATTGAATTAGCGGTCAGTGGCGTCATGGAGCCCGAATCCTTCTTCGACATTTGATATGACGTTATGACAAATATCGTGTTTGCGCAGCCCCGAGGTTTTGGCGAGGAGCGATTTGTCCTACGTGCGGTCGAAGATTTCGAAAGCGGCTCGTTCTCCAGACTCCATTGCGCCCTCCATGCCTTGCTGGAAAATGGCGGTGTGTTCGCCGGCAAAATGGAGGCGCCCATGTGGGTTGGCAATGACGTTGCCGTACTTCGCAATTTGGCCCGGCGCGCGATAGGCGTAGGTTCCTTTCGTGTAGGGATCATTGCTCCAGTTCCGAACGGCGATGCCTTCCACGCGACCGACGGTGCTTGGCCGTATCGCCGCAAGTTCACGAAGGACATAAGCCATAATGTCGTCATCGTTCCACGTGCGAATGGCGTAACTAACGATTCCGTTTAGGAAAACCCAAATGTATTTACCGTTTGGTGTGGCCCAATTGTAGGCGCGTCCGATAGGACCGTCAGACCAAAGGGAAGACCCTAGTCCATCCACGTCCCAGAATGGTTCTTTGACCTTCAAAAATACACTGGTTGCTTGGCCGTAAGGGATTGACGTCACCGCTTCTTTTTGAAGCGCCGGCAGTGCGGGTTCTAGCGCGATGGATCGCAAGGTTGTTAATGGCACACTGGAAATGACGTAGCGGGCGTTTAGATTCTCTCCCGTGGATGTGGTGACCTGCACGCCGCTCTTATCTTGTGAGATCGCAGAAACTGGAGTGTTTAAACGTACGTCACCGTTAAGAGCGTTCGCCATCGCTTGTGGAACTCGACTCATGCCGCCAACAACGAGATTGAACGGCCCCCCTGTGAGTTCGAACGATGAGACACGCGCTTTGCGCATATTCCAGAGATAGGACTCGTTGCTTAAATCATCTGCTTGGGCAGCAAGCTGTAAGTATCGCAATGCTTCTGGGCTCGCGCCGCGGGCAACGTAGTGTTCGCGTAAAGACTTATCGTCTTTGTTGAACGCGGGCTCGAGCCAGCTGTCCAATTCTGGCAACCCAGTGTCGCGCGGCATGAAAGCTCGTGTTAGACCGAATGGTGGTATCGCTTTGATTGGGTCAGATAATGGGTTTGCCGGTGAGTCTGCCCAGTCAGCCATCGATGTTGCTCGTCCACCAGCGTGAATCATGAAGTTGAGTGTGCTGATCTGCCAAGGCTCAAGCTTCAGGTTGAACCGATCAACGGCGCTCATGATCCGCGCATACATCGGGCCGATCTCTGATCCACCACTCTCTGGCATTTCAGGTTTGTTGGTGAGCGTAAATACCCGACCCCCAACGCGATCTCGTGCCTCGAGAACGGTAACGGAGAAGCCGAGGTCTTCTAATTGAATGGCCGCGTTCAGGCCTGATAGCCCTGCTCCGATAACGATCACATCGGTTGGAGCTTGAGCACGGGCACGTTTCGGTATCTGTGTTGTTGCGGTTGCGACCGCTGATGCCTGAATAAATTTGCGGCGATTAAGCATGATTGACGCTCCCATGCGTGGGACAAAAATTATGCCCTCACCGTAAAACTATGCACTGGTTGCGGGCAAGGTGGTCACCGTGACGTGCAAACCTATTGCTGTTTTAAGATTGGATCGAACATGGCGTCGAGTATGTCTCTAGCGTTGGTCTGTGCATTGAGGCGCATCAAAGCGCGTTTCTCTCGTAACGGTCTGTTTAGATTCGCCCAAAGGCGGCGGTAGGGTCGGCTGGTCAGGAGGTCTCGCATTGGCGTATCGGCCAGAAGGTGCCGGTGAATTCGGTGGGCGATGACCTCGTCAAAGTCTGGTGCTTGCGATGCCGACTTACGGAAGATGCTATTGATGTGGTTTGTGTTCGGTTGAAGGGTGGTGTCTTGAGTCGATAGACCAGCACTATTTGCTGCGAGGGTCAGGCCCTCTTTTGAGAACGTGTGTAGATGGGCGAAATGAAAACGGCGTTTGGGTCCGTGATACCGTGCCTCGACGTTTGGCACCTCTATAACGATCACGCCATTTTCGCTGAGGAGGCTCGCTAAACCTTTGAGGACGGCAACGGGGTCTGCCAAATGCTCAAAGACATGGTGTAGCGTAATGACGTCCCACGTCATGTCGGGTGTCGCTAAGTCAGAGACCGTGCCGACTTGTATGTTGACGCTGTACTCTGCCTTTGCAAATTCTGCGTAACCGCGGTTTGGCTCAATGCCTTGGGTCGTATACCCAGCCTTTGTCATAAGGTATGTGAATTCACCGCCGCCTGCGCCGACGTCAAGAATTTTGTTTCCTGGATTGAGGATCGGTGAGAGCCGTTCCAGCCGTTCCAGTGCGCGTAAGCCGGCGCGATATACATGCTTCTTTTTTGGTGTCACCACGCCCTTGTAGGCCGAGCGGTACCGCTCCGTGTAAAACGCGTCGAGATCGGTTTCTGTAGGTTGCGGATTCGTAAACACATGGCCACAGCGCTGGCACAGATCTGTGGTAAGTGCGCTGCCGTGCCTATCCCGCTCGCCAACCCGGACCAGTTTGTCACTCGCGCACAATGGGCACGAAATAGTGCGGCCTTTGAAGCTTGGCGACGTCACTTGTTGTTCTCTTCACGTGGCCAGCGATTGTGCAACCAAAGCCATTGGCCTGGTTTTTTTCTGATCCATTCTTCGATGGTTTGATTGATTTTAATAAGTGTGGTGCGAACATCTTTGTCTTGGTCACCTGTGTCTTCAGGATACCAGGGTTCCTCGAAGGTTACCCGAAACCGGCAACCATCCAGACGTTCACAACGAGCAGGTAGAATGGCGCAATCGTATCGCAATGCTAATCTTGCGATGGCGTCGCCAGTCATTGCATCCCGCCCAAAGAAGGGAATCGCGAGGCCCGTATTCATTTTCTGGTCCACAGCCATTTGCACAAAGCCGCCAGCTTTAAGAATACGCATGATTGTCCGTGCACCGCCTGCGCCTTTTGGAATCAAAGCCGATGTGGCGTGTCCACGTGCGCTCTGGAGCAAACCCTCAATGAGTGGATTGTTAGGCGCCCGATACACCAGAGCCGGAGGCGCGGCATTCCAGCCCACGGCCAACGCAGCAACTTCCCAGTTTGCGAGATGGCCGGCGAACATCAATGTCGGTCGGCCGCTCTCGGCTAGGGCGGCAATGTGCTCCAGGCCAATGACCTCAACCCGGTTTGATTCTGCTTTCGTCCCCAGTCGGGACAAAGTGGCGTACTCCACCATCACCCGTCCGAAGTTGTTCCATACGTCGGCAAGAATCGCTTGGTATTCTCTTTCCGCTAAACCGGGCAGTGCGTGGGTGAGGTTGCGTCGGGCCGTGCGATGGGCGCGGCTCATTGGGCCAAACCACCCAGCAAGTTTACCCCCAAAGAAGGACACCCCATCAATCGGGAGTAAACGGAATAGTCCGAAAAGCCCGTAGGCCAATATGGCTTCGAGTCGGTATTGGACCGGTTTTGCGAGCGCCTGTCGGGCCATAACGGTTTATTTTTCCATAGCAAGGCGGAAACCAAGGACAGTCAGTCTATTACGGCAAGCCAGTGTTGGGGTACAGTCCGGAAACGTCCATAAGGGCGTTGGTCTGGGCACCGAGGTTTATGCGTCTTCTCCATACAATTGCTGGCGGCCGTCATGGCGGTGCAGAAAGGTTCTTTGTCGATTTGGCGGCGGGGCTCTCTGATCGGGGTGTTGAGCAGCACGCGATAACAAGGCCGTACTCGGACCGGAGTCATCAATTGGTCCAGTTCGGCTGCGGCGTCACGGAAGTCCGCATGGGCGGTCCATTGGATTTTTGGTCTAAATCGCGGGTTAAACGTGCGTCGTTGGATTTTGACCCGGACATCAATCTGGCCTGGATGAATAGGGCGGCGCGCTACTCTGCGTCCGGATCTTGGATTAATGTCGGGCGCCTTGGCGGGTACTACGATCTAAAATATTACCAGTCCTGTGATCACTTGGTTTGCAATACGCCGGACCTGGTCCGGCACTGTATCGAGAATGGATGGCCAGAAGGTCGTGTCGACTACATTCCCAATTTTGCGCCAGCACCCGATAGCGTCCTGGTCTCTCGCCGGTCTTTAGACACGCCGGACGACGCAACTGTTTTGTTGGTGCTTGCCCGTCTGGAAGAGACAAAAGCGATTGATGTCGCGATCTCTGCGTTAGCCCATTTGCCTGATGCATTTTTGTGGATCGCTGGTGAGGGGTCCTGCGATGCCGCTTTAAGGACGTTGGCAGACTCGCTTGGCGTGGCCGACCGCGTGCGGTTCTTGGGTTGGCGCGACGATCGAGAAGGCCTCTTGGCTGCCGCTGATGTGTGTCTTGTTTCGTCCCGTCATGAGCCCTTCGGCAATGTCATCGTCAATGCGTGGGTGGCAGGAACCCCAATCGTGGCTGCTGCCAGCGAAGGCCCCAGTTTCTTAATCGAGTCTGGGACGAACGGTATTCTCGTTCCAGTGGGTGACCCGGTCGCGATGGCTGCGGCAGTTGGTAAACTCCTTCGTGACTCGTCTTTTTCGCAGAGTCTGGTGTCCGGGGGACGATCTAGCGTTGCTGAGTCGTTTTCAGAAAATACGGTCGTGTCTGCGTACATAAGTTTGTTTGAGCGGCTCATTGAGCGGACGGAACAGCCGTGAGCATGCATCACGAGATTTACCTCTCTCGTAGTTCCGGGCATAGTTGATCCCATGTCAGATGCAGTAGACGAAATCATTCAAGACGTAGCAGGCGGCGGTGAGGTGCGTAATCACCTCGGCCTGATCGCGGCAATGACACGTGAGTTTACCGCGACCCGTGATGCCGACGTTATGGCAAAGACCGGCCTTGAGCGGATCATGAAATATGTCGGGGCTGAAGCGGCCTCTCTCTTTCTCATTGATGACAACGGAAAAGAGTTGGTCTGCTCCGCCTGTGCCGGCCCTGTTGATATTACGGGACTTCGCATCCCGTCTGATGCTGGGATCGTTGGGCGCGTTTATAATGATCGCTCAGGTCAGATGGTTCGTGATGTCTCGAAGGATGCTGACTTTGGCGCGATGGTCGACGAACAGACGGGTTTCACGACGAAGTCGATTTTGTGTGCTCCGTTGTCTCTGGGTGACGACTGCCTTGGATGCATTGAGATCATCAACAAAAAGAGTGGTGACGGTCTCTTCGGTAGCGATGATCTGACCCTCCTTGAAACGCTTGCCGGTGCGGCGACGCTCGCCATTCATAACTTCCGGCTAACCCAACAACTCGTGACCCAAGAACGCGAGCGCCACGAACTTGAGTTGGCCGCCCAAATTCAGAGACAGCTCTTGCCGCCAGCCGGAGGTCCTGAGTTTCCAATCCATGGCATCAACATGGCTGCACGCAGTGTCTCGGGCGATTTTTACGATATTTTACCCCTTTCTGACGGGCGCATTTGGTTCAACGTGGGTGATGTATCCGGTAAAGGCATGAACGCGGCGCTTCTTATGGCCAAGACATCAAGCCTGTTTCGGTGCCTGGCCAAGGCGACAGAGAACCCCGGTCGATTGTTTGACGCGATTAACAGTGAGTTGTGTGAAACCGGCACACACGGAATGTTTGTGACCATGGCGGGCGGGCTATTTGATCCTTCAACGGGAAAAATCCTCATGGCCAACGCTGGGCATGAGCCACCGCTGCTCTTGGATGGCTATGGCGAACAATTCACGTTTTTTGAGGCTGAAGCGCCACCACTTGGCATCATGGCCGGGATCGCGGGCCCAGAAGGGTATCCCTCACAGGAAATCGATCTCGCCGGTGGTTCGTTCTATATTTTCACTGATGGGTTAACCGAAGCCACGACATTTGGCGGTGGGATGTTGGGTATCGACGGAGCCCGTGCGCTCATTCGTGAGCATGCCGGAGAAAGCCCTGATCTGCAGTTGAACTCGATAACAGGCGCGGTGCGTCTGCCGGGTCAATCCTTGCGTGATGACCTGACCATGGTCGTCATTCAGGATTCTGGGTCGTCCGACAAAAAACCTTCGGGGGCCCCGGTGCCCGAAAGCGATGATGCGGTCTCAGGGCAAATTTTGCGAATACGCGTTCCGGCAAAGGCCGACCGACTTAAGGTTGTCCGTGCCGGTACAGAGCAGGCTGCTGCATTCTGCGGGGCCGATGAGCTATGGACCGTTGATCTTGTCATGGCTGTTGACGAGGCCTGCCAGAACGTGATTCGGCATGCTTACAATGGCTGGGATGAGCCAGGCGATATTGTGGTGGATTTTATCCGCGAGGGGTCCAGTCTGATTGTTCACCTGATGGACTTTGCTGAGCCAGTAGACCAATCAAAAATTAAATCGCGAGATTTAGACGAGGTTCGCCCCGGAGGGCTTGGGGTTCACCTCATTAAATCCGTTACAGATGAGGCGATTTTTGTTGAGCCTCCAACCGGCGTTGGCAATTTATTTAAATTGACCAAACGTCTATAGAACACGCTAAACTCCGGTTTAACGCGAGGGGGATTCATGGCGTTAGAAATTACAGAAAAAGACGGGGCGACGGTTGTTGCTTTGTCCGGTGACGTTGATTTGCAGACATCGCCAGCCGTTCGTCAGGGCTTGTTGGAGTGCTTGGAGACCCACGACAAAGTCGTGGTCGACATGTCCCAAGTGAACTACCTCGATTCGTCCGGTGTTGCGAGTTTGGTCGAAGCATTTCAGGTATCCCGCAAGAAAGGGTCGTTTTTTGCATTGGTTCATGTCAGTGCGGCGGCTATGCGAGTGCTTAGTTTGGCCCGGCTAGATAAGGTATTCTCGATCCACGAGAGCACCGAGGACGCCCTCGCAGCGAACGAGTGAACCGGTGACCGACCGGGTCTCACATAATCTAGAAAAACTAGGACGAGCTGCAGCCGCTGGCGTGGCCGAAGTGGGCTTTGGCGCGGTTCTCTTTGTCCAAAGCGTTGTCTGGACCCTCGTGGGGTCGAAGCGCGGTCAGCCTGTCCGCCTTTCGATGGTTTTTGAGCGATGCATGGAGGTCGGCATTGCCGCTATTCCGATCGTCACCATGATGTCCGTGACCATCGGGATGATGCTGGCCATTCAAGGCATTTATACATTGGCGACATTTGGCGCTGAACAGCAGGTCACTATTGGTGTTGGTATCTCTGTGGTTAGGGAGTTTGGCCCGCTGATCACCGGCATTCTCATCGCTGGCAGAACCGGGTCGTCGCTTGCTGCGCGCATTGGAACGATGCGAATCAATCAAGAGGTGGATGCGCTGGAAGTCATGGGGGTCGACCCTGTCCGCTTTCTGGTGACGCCAGCTCTGATCGGCATGTTGGTCATGGTGCCGGTACTCACACTGTGGGCAGACTTGGTTATGCTTATTGGTGCTGGTTGGTACATCTCGGTCGAACTTGGCATCAGCATGGGGGCTTATATTGATAGTCTCACGGAAATTATTGTGGTCGACGATGTGCTGCACGGTCTCGGCAAGAGTGTCCTGTTTGGACTTTTGATTACACTTGTCGGTGTCATTAATGGAGCGCTGGTCGAAGGCGGTGCAGAAGGGGTCGGCCGCATGACGACACGGTCTGTGGTTTTAGCTATTAGCGCGATCATTGTGACGGACATGATCTTCGCTTTTATTACGACGCGTTGATATGTCAGAAGCTGCACTCATAGATTCACCCGAAGCCGACACGGACCGTGAGGTCGTCATCGAGGTCCGAGATCTTGTAACCCATTATGGGCCTCGTGAAATCCTCCACTCTGTGAGCCTTGAAGTATACGCCGGTGAAACGCTGGTGATTATGGGCGGATCCGGATCTGGTAAGACCACGATGCTCAATACGCTACTTGGCTTAGTAAAGCCGACGTCGGGGTATGTGCGTTTGCTCGGCCAGGACCTTAACAATATCGATCAGGTTGCCCGCACAAAGTTGCGCCAGAAGATGGGCGTCGCATTCCAAGGCGGTGCACTCTTCACGTCTATGAACGTGCTGCAAAATATTATGTTGCCGCTTCGAGAGCATACTAAGCTAGATGAAACAACCATGCAGATCATGGCGCGCCTCAAGATGGAGGTCGTTAATCTTTCTGGATTCGACGATCTCATGCCGGCCGAGCTTTCCGGCGGGATGATTAAGCGGGCTGCCTTTGCACGGGCAATCGTGATGGATCCACGGGTGCTGTTTTGTGATGAGCCGTCAGCGGGTCTGGATCCCGTTGTGGCGTCGGCGATTGATGATCTTATTATTGATCTTCGTGATGCTATGGGCATGTCTATTGTGGTCGTCACCCATGAGCTGGAGAGCGCGTTTAAGATCGCGGATCGTATTTGTGTTCTAGATCAGGGTAATATCCTGATGGTTGGGACGGTTGACGAAGTGAAGGCCAGCAGTAACGAACGGATACAAAACCTTCTGAATCGAAGAACCGAAGAAGAGATTCTCGATCCAGATGAATATTTACGCCGGTTAACGGCTGCGAAAGACTAGGGGAACAGGGAAGGGGCGCCGGCGCTTAAACGCCGTCTCATAAACGTCATGAAAGATAGCAGTATCAACTATGTCGTCGTCGGCGGATTTGTTTCCGTCATGGTCGTGGTGTTCGTCATCATCATTAGCATTTTGGCGGGGAGCACTGGTGCAACGGACAAGTACTACACTGTCTATAACAACGTCGGTGGTCTGAAGTACGGTACGCAGGTGCTGTATGAGGGGTATCAAATTGGGCAGGTCGACAGCATTGAGCCGATGTTTGACGACGATTCCGTTCAGTTCCGAGTGAATATCGAGATTGACGAAGGCTGGGTGATTCCTGACGACAGTGTGGCAAGGGCAACTGTGTCCGGTTTGCTGTCCGCGATGACGATTGATATTGCCGGTGGTGAAAGTACACAGCCTCTTTTGCCTGGAGCTCTCATTCCAGGTGTGGCGCCAAGTAACTTCTTTGCGGCCTTGTCAGAGATAGGGGCCGAGTTTGGTGACCTTAGTCAGAATTCAATCAAGCCGCTGATCGAGAATCTGAATTCGTACGTCACTCAGATTGGTGATGCGGCAGTGGATAATGCCGGCCCGATGCTGGCTAATCTGAAGACAATTTCCGAAGACCTTAATCGCCAAGTTCCAGAGATCTCTGCGAGCTTCACGCGCACAGCGAAATTGATTGAGACAGATGTGCTGAGTACAGAAAATCGTGGGAACCTTAAATCTGTTCTTACGAATTTTGAGACAGCGTCCTCCGATATGGCTGGTTTGGCCTCCGAGCTTAATGAGACTCGGACTTTGATTCATGAGTCGGTTGTGTTGATCAATAACGTTGTTACAGAGAACTCCACGGATGTGAACGATGCGGTTAAGGACCTTCGCTATACGTTGGCAACGATCTCACGCACCATCGACGATATTACTGGGAACTTAGAGGCAACCAGTCGGAACTTTGCAGAATTTAGTCGTTCTATTCGGCAAAACCCTGGCTTGTTGTTGGGCGGGTCACCGCAGCAAGATGAAGCTTTGGCCAATGGCGGACGATAAGGGGGACTTATGAAACATTCATTTCTTATCGCCGCTGGACGCCGCGTCATTCTTTTGAGTGTGGCGGGTACGTTGTTTGCATCGTGTTCGTCAGCACCGGTCCCCACGGACACTTATTATAATTTGACGGCTGGAGCCGCTGTTTCATCCAGTGGAACTGCACCCATTGAAGGAACGGTTGAAGTGCCGCCCTTCCGTGCGGAAGGTGTCGTTAATGAGCGAGCTATTATTTTCCGTCAGTCAGATACGACCCAAAAGCAATACACCTATCACTACTGGTCTGAGCCGCCGTCCATCATGCTTCAGCGGAGCTTGATCGATGCGCTCAGAACGGGTCGAACCTTTGATCAAACTGCAGCGCCGGAGTTTCGTGCTGATCGAGACTATGAAATCGTTGGAACCCTTCGCCGCCTAGAGCATGTCGTGGGTGGTGGTGGCACCGTTGTTGTGGAGTTCGATGTTGGTTTGCGGCGCATCAGGGGCAATGAGTCTTTACTGCTGAAGACCTACCGGACGGAGCGCTCAGCGGGCCGTGGCGTGGCCAGCGCAGTGTCAGCCATGAGTTCGGCGCTCGATGAATTGCTAGCTGAAATGGCGAAAGACATCGCGGCAGCCGCTCGATAGGGCAACTTGGTCTATCGGTAACAAGGGTGTCCTTGTGGTTGTTCGGGTGGTCACTCCCCGCTAGTATCCGCGCCTTTCCGGCCCTCGGCACAGCCAAGGAGTAATCCGTGCGCTTCCAATCAACCCGTGGCCAGGCTCCAGAGCTTGGTTTTGATGATGTTCTTCTGACCGGCCTTGCGCGGGATGGCGGATTATATCTGCCTGTGACTTGGCCAGAGCGCTCTGCGGATGAATGGCGCGCTATGCGTGAGTTATCCTATGCGGAGCTCGCGACAGTCGTCACCCAGCCATTCTTAGCTGGATCATCCATTGAGGCGGATCTGCCTGAGATCATGGAAGAGGCCTACAGCGCGTTTGATCACCCAGCTGTTGCACCAATGGTTCAGCTCGGGGCGAACACGTGGCTGATGGAGTTGTACCATGGTCCCACTTTGGCCTTTAAAGACTATGCGTTGCAGGTCGTTGGCCATCTTTTCGACCGTGTTTTGTCTGCTAAGAAAGAACGCATTACAATTGTTGGGGCAACGTCTGGTGATACAGGGTCTGCTGCCATCGCGGCTTGCGCTGGCCGTGAAGCTGTAGACATCATCATCCTGCATCCGAAGGGGCGCGTCTCTGAAGTTCAGCGCCGCCAGATGACGACCGTAGACGCCGCGAACGTTCATAACGTCGCAATTGATGGAACGTTCGATGACTGTCAGGCGCTGGTTAAGTCCATGTTTAATGACCAGGCATTTCGCGACGACCTGCATTTGTCGGCCGTCAACTCAATCAACTGGGCGCGCATTATGTCCCAGACGGTTTACTACGCGTATGCGGCGCTCGCGCTAGGTGGGCCGGATAGACCGGTCGCCTTTGCTGTTCCAACGGGCAATTTTGGCAACGCGTTTGCAGGGTACTGCGCTTCACGCATGGGGCTTCCGATTGCGTCGTTCCTGATTGGCTCTAACCGAAACGATATCCTAACCCGCTACTTTGAGACCGGTGAGATGACGGTCGAGGGCGTGCAACCCTCTTTGAGTCCGGCCATGGATATCCAGGTCTCGTCAAATTTCGAGCGACTACTGTTCGAGGCGTACGGGGGTGATGGCGATGCTGTAAAGCGCTTGATGGATGGCCTGTACCAAAGCGGATCCTATGCGGTGGAACCGTCTGCACGGGAGGCTATCGCAGCGCAATTTACGGGCAGCCGTCTGGATGATGAACAAACGAAGGCTTTTATTCGATCAACCTATGAGACGACAGGCCAGTTGATTGATCCGCATACGGCAGTCGGTGTGCATGCCGCGCAAAGTTCGGATTTAGATCCGGCAATCCCCAAAGTCATTCTTTCGACAGCGCATCCGGCGAAATTCCCCGATGCTGTTGAATCTGCGACGGGAATTCGACCTGAATTGCCGCCATCGATGGCGGGTTTGTATGATCTGCAAGAACGGTGCGATGAGCTTCCCAACAATTTGAAACAGGTGCAGGACTATGTCCGTACCCACAGCCGTGTCTGAGAATCACCTATATGAATAAATCTCCAGGTATGCAGGTAACGACCCTCGAGTCGGGGCTTCGCATTGTTACGGATCCCGTAGCGTCGGTTGAAACGACGGCTGTCGGCGTCTGGGTGGCCGCTGGGACCCGTCATGAAACCATTGAAGTGAATGGGATTTCTCACCTTCTCGAGCACATGGCCTTTAAGGGTACAAAGAAGCGCACGGCCTACGAAATTGCTGAACAGATGGACAATGTTGGTGGTCAACTCAATGCCTACACGAGTCGTGATCACACGGCTTATTACGCCAAGGTTCTGAAGGAAGACCTCCCTCTGGCCGTTGACGTTCTCTCTGACATTTTGCTCAACGCGACAATGGATGAAGAAGAGTTTGCGCGCGAGCAACAGGTTGTTGTGCAAGAGATTTTTCAATCTGAAGACACGCCTGATGACATTGTTTTTGATCGGCTGCAGTCGACGGCTTATCCCGACCAAGCTTTAGGTTGGCCAGTCCTGGGAACGGTTGAATCCGTTAATCGCATGACGGCAGATAACCTTCATGCCTATATGAATCGCAATTACACCAGCGGGGATATTGTCGTATCCGCATCTGGCAGAGTGGATCACGATTCCTTTGTCAGTGGCGTTGCCGACGCTTTTACAAATTTAACTAAGGGCGATGGCCCTCAACCGGTGCAAGCAAAATATGTTGGCGGTGATGTGCGAGAAGCGCGTCCGGTTGAGCAGCTTCATGTTGTTCTGGGCTTCGATGGCGTCGGGTATCACGATCCAGATTATTATCCGCTGTCTGCACTCTCGGTTCTATTCGGCGAAGGCCTATCCTCTCGATTATTTCAAGAAGTCCGGGAAAAACGCGGTCTCGCGTATTCGGTCTTCTCGTCGACAAATGCCTGCGAAGATTCCGGAATATTTACGGTCTATGCGGGCACGGGACCGGACCAAACCGATGAACTTATGTCGGTGTTGACTGACGAAATTAAGAAGATGGCCGACGGTGCATCTGAGGATGAGGTCGTTCGTGCCAAGGCGCAGCTTAAAGCTGGGCTTTTGATGGGGCTGGAAAGTCCTGGCAGCAGGTGCGTTCAACGTGCTCGGCAGATTCTTGTCTACGGGCGTACTTTGGATACGCAGGAAATTATCGAAGAAGTTGAGAATATCGATGCAACGGCCATTGCTGATGCTGCGCAGCGGCTGTTTTCGACAACACCTACGATTGCTGCTGTTGGGCAAATCGATAAGCTTGCAGAATACGATGTGATCCGGTCACAGCTGGCCTAATTCGGCGCAAGTTTGTAAGTGTAAAGTCACCGCCGTTGCGATGAGGTGTGTGGGTGAACCAGAAGCCCCGAGTGAAGACCGTCAACTTAGAGGCTGAGCCTGAACTCAGGGTAAGGGTTACGGCGCGCCATGTGCTCGACGACGAAATCAGAGTCGATATGTTCCTGCATCGCAAGCAACCGGATTTGAATGGAAAGCGGCCAATAGACCTAGCTCAAACGGAAGAGGGGGCCCGCAAAGTTGAGACGCTATTGTGGTCGATCCAGGCGGATAAACGATTGTAGGCGCTTGCGCGGTCGCCGCCCATCTGGTCACATACCGGCCATAATTAAGTGCCGACTCGCCTAAACCACCAGCAGTTCTAGTGTGCCAACCAACACAGATTTTAGCAGGATCAGGAGATCAAAATGGCGACATATTTGAAACGCGGTGCAACAGAAGATGAAACAGAAGCGGCCGCTGCGAAGGTTCGGGATACTGTTACGGATATCTTGTCTCGTATTGGCAAAGAGGGTGATGCTGCTGTTCGCCATTACTCAGAGACGTTCGACAAATACTCCCCCGAGAGTTTTCGATTGTCCGACGCAGAGATTCAGGCCTGTGTTGAGTCTCTTGATGAGCAAACCATCACGGATATCAAGTTCGCCCAAACCCAAATCCGTAAATTCGCTGAAGCGCAGTTGGCGTCGTTGCACGATGTCGAAATCGAAACGATTCCTGGCGTTCGCCTAGGCCACAAGAACATTCCGATCGAAAATGTTGGTTGTTATATACCCGGCGGCCGCTACCCCATGGTCGCGTCAGCGCATATGAGTGTCCTCACAGCTCGCGTTGCTGGCTGCAAACGCGTTATCGCCTGCACGCCGCCGACAAACGGTGAAGCCCATGCGGCGACGATCGCGGCTATGCATTTTGCCGGTGCTGATGAGATTTATATACTCGGTGGCGTGCAAGCTGTCGCAGCAATGGCGTTGGGGACAGAAACCATTGCCCCGGTGGATATGCTGGTTGGTCCCGGCAATGCTTATGTCGCCGAGGCAAAACGGCAGTTGTATGGCCGTGTCGGTATCGACTTGTTTGCTGGTCCGACGGAAACTTTAGTTATTGCGGACGACACATCAGATGGTGAAATGGTTGCGACGGATTTGCTCGGTCAGGCAGAGCATGGCCCAACCTCTCCGTCAATTTTGCTGACGACGTCGCAGCGCGTTGCGGACGAAACAGTAGTCGAAGTTGAGCGCCAGCTTGGCGTTCTGCCAACTGCTGATGTCGCGGGCGTGGCGTGGCAGAACCATGGCGAAATCATACTGTGTGAGAATGACGCAGAAATGTTGAAAGAAGCTGATCGTATAGCATCAGAGCATGTCGAAGTGTTGACCGCTGATCCTGAGTGGTGGCTGAACAACCTCACGAACTACGGCGGGCTTTTTCTCGGTAAAGAAACAAACGTGGCTTATGGTGACAAAGTTATTGGAACCAATCACACGTTACCGACCAGCAAGGCCGCGCGTTACACCGGTGGTTTGTGGGTTGGGAAATTCATCAAAACCTGCACGTATCAATCGTGCACAGAGGAAGCTTCACGTATCATTGGCGAGTATGGCTCGCGTCTTTGTGCTATCGAAAATTTTGCGGGTCACCAGGAGCAGTGTGATCTCCGCGTGCGCCGCTACAGCAAAGCGTAGAGTTTTGTTATGACGTCACCGGTCGCAGTTGTTGGTGCAGGGCTTGTCGGGGCGGGGTGGGCTATTGTATTTGCCCGGGCTGGGTATCCAGTTCGACTCTACGATGGTGATGCATCCATCCGGGAACATGCTCTGGCGGGTATTCGAGCGAACTTGGATGACCTTGAGTCCTTTCAGCTCATTGAGTCGGCTCAGGCTGTCATCGACAACATTCTTGTGTGTGAATCGTTAGAGGATGCCGTTCGCGGGGTGTCTTACGTCCAAGAATCAGTTTTCGAAACGGTACCCGTAAAATCAGAGATCACGGCTGCACTTGATGCTGCGTGTGACGCGCATGTCGTAATCGGAAGCTCGTCGTCCGGTATTCCAGCCTCTGCGTTCACAGAAGGTCTTGCGGGTCGTCACCGTTGCCTAATCGCCCATCCGGTGAATCCACCTTACCTCGTGCCATTGGTTGAGCTTGTTCCGGCGCCTTGGACAGACCCTGCCGTCGTTCAGTCAACACATGACCTTATGACGGCCGTCGGCCAAGCCCCGATCCGTATCGAACGTGAGGTCGAAGGTTTCGTGCTCAATCGCCTTCAAGGTGCGCTTCTTAATGAGGCCTGGGCGTTGTTTGAGGAAGGTTATGCGTCCGCTGAGGATATCGACAAAACCGTATCTGAGGGGCTCGGCTTGCGTTGGTCGTTCATGGGGCCATTCCAGACGATCGATCTGAATGCGCCTGGTGGTGTCGCGGACTATGCGGAACGTTTAGGTCCGCTGTACCACTCCGTTGCACAATCACGCACAGAGCCTAAACCTTGGGGCAAGGACCTCATTCAAAATGTCGAGTCTGAGCGCCGCAAAGTTTTATCTAAGCAAGACCTTGCCTCCAGACGAGAATGGCGCGACCGTCGCCTTATGGCCTTAGCGGCTCACAAGAACAAAGCCTCGAAAGACATGGGCGAATGATATGACAGACACGGCGTCTCCATTTGATTTAACCGGGAAAACAGCCCTTGTAACGGGCGCGTCAAAGGGCCTTGGAGCGGGCTGTGTCATGGCTCTGGCGAAGGCGGGTGCAGATGTCATTCTCATGGCACGGAATGCTGAGTCGCTGGAGGTCGTCGCGGCGGATGTTCAGAGTCTCGGGCGGACCGCGCATGTGGTGGCTTGTGATGTCACAGATACGGCTGCCATACAGGCAGCAATTTCTAACGGTCCTCCCGTGCATATTCTTGTTAACAATGCGGGCACCAATATTCCCGAGCCACTTAAAGATGTTACGGAAGAACATTTCGATACCATCATGAACATTAACGTGCGGGCCGCCTTTTTTGTCGCACAGGCGGTTGCTGCCCGGATGCTTAAAGAGAAAATCAAGGGCTCCATTATTAATATGTCGTCTCAGATGGGCCACATAGGTGCGGCTAATCGCACGGTTTATTGCACGTCAAAGCATGCGATCGAGGGGCTGACCAAAGCCATGGCCGTGGAACTAGGTCCGAACGGAATCAGGATCAACACGGTGGCGCCGACGTTCATCGAAACGCCTTTGACCAAACCGTTTCTGAGCGATGCAACGTTCATGGACTCAGTCTTGAAACAAATCCCTCTTGGACACATCGGTCAAATCGAAGATGTCATGGGGGCGATTGTATACTTGGCGTCACCCGCCGCGCGCATGGTGACTGGATCTTGCTTAAAAGTGGATGGTGGTTGGACGGCACACTAATCGTGTGCCCTTGAATAGGGTTAGGCGTGTCCGGCTTCGCCGACCAACATCGCAGGGCTGATCCCTAAGTTTTTAAGAGCCGTATCCCATTTAGCATCATCTTCAGTGGCCCATAATAGCGCTGCGTCCGACGGAATATTGAGCCACGCGTTGCTCTTAATCTCTTCATCCAATTGGCCTGCACCCCAGCCCGCATAGCCAAGCGCCATAAGGCTTTGCTTCGGCCCGGTGCCGTAGGCAATCGCCTTTAGGATTTCCGTGGTTGCGCTGAGTGCAACGGTATCGTCGACCACAAGTGTGCCATCCATTTGGTAATCAGATGAATGCAGGACAAATCCGCGCGCGGCTTCGACTGGGCCGCCACAATGCACCGTAATGCTGTCACAGGTCGGTGTTGGTTCAATACCCATTTGTTCAAGGATGTCCGGGAAAGATAATTCTTCTAGGGGTTGATTTACAACGATACCCATGGCGCCTTCTTCAGAGTGCGCGCAAATATAAATGACTGATTTGTCGAACCGAGGGTCGCCCATTGTCGGCATGGCAGCTAAAAACTGGCCAGCTAAGTATCCCGGTTCCGATGAATTGCGGATCATATTTAAATTATCGGTCTGCAAACAAAGCAAGGCAAGGGCCGCTGGCCGAATATTTTTCTTGCATTTTTGAGTGACACGCTGCGGCTTAGTGCGTACCAAATGTATTGATGAAGTAATAAAAGAGTTCCATGCGATGACAATTACCGTTGGAGAGTCACTGCCGGATGTCGGGGTCTTCTTAGCTCAGCCAGAAGGTCCGTCCGCAATTTCGACTGGTAGTCTATTCGCTGGAAAGAAAGCGGTCTTATTTGCTTTGCCAGGGGCGTTCACGCCGACATGTTCTGCACGTCATCTCCCTGGTTTCGTTGAAAAGGCAGCGGCGTTCAAAGAAAAATCCGTCGACTTTGTCGCGTGCCTTTCGATCAATGATGCTTTTGTTATGGCGGCATGGTCTGCAAAGCACAATGCCAATGACTCCATCACCATGATTGCGGATGGTAACGGTGAATTCGTGCGAGCGCTTGGCCTTGATAGGGACATGACAGAACGTGGAATGGGGATGCGGTCGCAGAGATTTGCAATGATCGTTGAGGGTGGGGTTGTTCGTCACCTGTTTATGGAGTCGCCTGGTGGATATGGCATCTCAAGCGCGGAAAGCGTTTTGACCTACGTTTAGATTGTCCCCTACGCTGGAAAACTACTCTCCGTGTTGAATTTTTTCTGCTTCCAAACGGGCGAGGTCATCAACACGTTCATTCTCTGGATGCCCGGCATGCCCCTTTACCCATTGCCATGTGATGGAGTGGCGGGCCTGTGCTTCATCAAGTTCGACCCAAAGCTCGGCGTTCTTGACTGGTTTCTTCGCGGCTGTTTTCCACCCACGTGCTTTCCAACCTTTGATCCACTCGGTAATGCCTTTTTGGACATACTGACTGTCGGTATAGACGGTGATCACGCTAGGCCGCGTGAGTGCGTTTAACCCTTCTACGACAGCCTGCATCTCCATCCTGTTGTTGGTTGTGTCAGGGTGTCCTCCTGCCAGCTCTTTTTCGGTTCCGTTGAATCGCAATAATGCACCCCATCCGCCGGGGCCTGGATTCCCCAAGCAGGACCCGTCGGTATATAATTCAACCGTCATTGGTTCATCGTTACTCATGACAATCCGTATGCCCCTCTATCCGTCACACTTTGGTGAATCCTTAGTTTCTGAAGGTATTCTTTGGGGTCCTTTGGTTTGACGGGTGCGTCCTCTGGTGTGTTCACCCAATCAAAGAGGCGTGTCAGTAAGAATCTCATTGCTGCGCCCCGCGCCAGCAACGGCATCATTATTTTTTCGTCATCTGACAACGGCCTGACCTCTTGATAGCCGACAAAGAGATGTCGTGCCTTGGTTAGGTTCAATGTGTTGTCATCCTCAAAGCACCATGCATTAAGACAAACAGCAAGGTCGTATGCAAGAAGGTCTGTGCAAGCGAAATAGAAATCAATAATACCGGAGCAATCGTCTTCCAAAAAGAAGACGTTGTCGGGGAAAAGGTCTCCGTGGATAACTCCAGTCGGCAGTGACTGCGGCCAGGTAGTTTCCAGGTGGTCAAGTTCACGGGCAATCTCAGTTGATAAGTCTACGGCGACTTTGTTTGCTTGGTCCGAGACCGAATCAAACAATGGTCTCCATCCTTCGACGGAGAGGGCGTTTGGCCGGTTTTCCGCAAAGGTTTTGCCTGATCCATGCATGCCTGCTAACGCTCGACCCGCGCCTGCACAGTGGTTCGGTGTGATGTGGCGTGGCCACGCCCCGTGCACGAACGTGATGATTGCCGCGGGGCGGCCTGCCAGTGTGCGCAAGGCTTCGCCATCCCGGGCCGCGACTGGCACAGGGCACTTTACGCCGCTTTCGGAGAGGTGGTGCATCAGCTTTAAGAAGTAGGGAAGGTCAGTCGGGTCGACGCGTTTTTCATACAAGGTGAGGATGAAAGGACCCTGGTCGGTACGAAGGAGGTAATTTGAGTTCTCGGCGCCCTCCACAATGCCTTCGTATGAAACGACCTCGCCAATGTCGTAATCGCCCACGAATGTGGCAAGTGCATCTGTATCGACTTCCGTGTAAACGGCCATCGATTGAAATCCTCAGGCGCTGAGTGCGCGGGGTAAATTGAATGTCACATTTTCGTCTGCGACTTTGATTTCTTCGATCTTTACCTCGAACCGGCTCTTTGCAGCATCAAGAGCCTCATCGACTAGAATCTCGGGTGCCGACGCGCCGGCCGTTATGCCCAAGGTTGATCCGTCTTTCAGTGCATCCCAAGGAATCTCGCTCGCGCGTTGAACTAACACTGATTTAGGACACCCTGCCTTTAGCGCAACTTCGACCAGCCTTTTGGAGTTCGAAGAATTTGGTGCGCCTATGACAACCATTACGTCACACTTTTCGGCTATAGCTTTAACAGCGGCTTGGCGGTTGGTCGTTGCGTAACAAATGTCCTCTTTGCGTGGAGAGGCGATGGATGGGAAACGTCTCTGAAGCACGGCAATGATTTCTGCGGTGTCATCGACAGAGAGAGTCGTCTGAGTCACGAAGGCAACGTTATCTGGATTAATCGGTGTTACCGTTTCTGCGTCTTCGACAGTTTCCACAAGAATCATAGACCCCTCTGGAACTTGCCCCATGGTGCCGATGACCTCTGGGTGATTGTCGTGTCCGATCAAAAAGGTTTGAAGGCCTTTACTGTGATGACGTTCTGCTTCCACGTGAACTTTCGAAACCAAAGGGCATGTTGCGTCGATGTAATAGAGGCCTCGAGATTCGGCAGCTTCTGGAACTGATTTTGGGACGCCGTGGGCGGAGAAAACCACTGGAACGTCGGCAGGGACTTCGTCCAACTCTTCAACGAAAATTGCGCCTTTGGCCTCAAGGGATTCGACGACAAAGCGGTTGTGGACAATTTCATGGCGGACATACACGGGTGCGCCATGTGCCTCTAGGGCCTTTTCAACGATAAGGATGGCGCGATCGACTCCGGCGCAAAACCCTCGGGGTCCGGCAAGCACGATGGAAAGGGCGGGCATGGTCATAGACTGAAGAGGGTCCAGGTAGTTGCTGGTGGTCTAGTTTATCACGGTGAGGCCCGCTATTGTGGCCTCCAACGTCCTGGATGGTGCGCGAAACGCTGCAAAACAGCCCAAAACGTGCTTTCCAATACCAGATATATTTATCCTGCAAAAGGTTGAACGCATGTCAGAGTCGTCCAATTCCGAAGCCCAGCCGATTGTCGCCCAAAAAGCGCCCTATGCGGTTGAGGTTGAGGCAGGAAAAAAATACTGGTGGTGTTCCTGTGGCCAGAGCACGAAACAGCCATTCTGCGATGGGTCTCATAAAGGGACTGATTTCACCCCCCTAGAACATGCGGCGGATAAAGACGGCACTGTGTATTTCTGTGGCTGTAAAGCGACCACACGTGTACCTATGTGCGACGGCAGTCACAGTAAACTTTAGACGGGTTATCAATCTCTTGCGTTTATTCACCGTGAATCCAAAACATATCACCTCACTTGGCATCATGACCGCAGCAGCGGTCCTTATATCGGCCTGCTCGTTTGAGCCAGTGCCGCCGTGCCCTGAGATCCGCATCGACGCAGCGACCGCAAGCTTGACGGAGTTTAAGCAAGGGTCGGGTCGCGCGCTTGAAGACGTTAAGTATCAGGCGGAAATTGTCTCCTTCGAAGGCACATGCCAGTTCGATGATGGCGGTGTAGAGGCTGTCATGGATATCGACATGATTGTCACGGGTGGCCCAGCGGTCCAGCCGGGCTCGGTAGACCTTTACTACTTTGTCGCGATTCCAAGGTTCTTTCCTAATCCAGACGGTAAAAAGATCTTCAATCGCACCTATAAAATTCGGGCTGGTGGTGCACGGCGTGAGCGAATCACCGAGTCGAATGTTCGTATTTTTCTCCCCCTGGAAGACCGTCTGACAGCGGCTGGATACGACATTTATTTAGGGTTTCAGCTCACAGATGAGCAATTACGGTACAATCGTAGCCGGACTCAATAACCAGCGTTGACCTCTCCCAGCGAGTCAGTCTAAGCAGGGCGTCCCGCTACACCCTAGTGGAAGAGTTCGGATTTTGCCCTAGGCATTGATCCGGCGCCGAAGGAGCAACCGCCCTCGGAATCTCTCAGGCACACGGACCGTTAGGGTAGGGGACTCTGGAAAGTAGACAGGTGGTCTTGGACCAAATGTCTCACCGACGGGGAAAGCTGGGCGACTTCGGAAACCCGGCCAAACTCTCAGGTTTATCGACAGAGGAGGGTGTCGACCACGGTGAAAGCCGTAGCTGACACGATTCTGTCTGTGCGATCAAAACCTGGAGAGACCCAAGTGCCCGATTCGGCCGCCAACGATACGCTTCTGACAACACCGCTTGATGCGTTGCATCGGTCTCTAGGCGCCAAGATGGTTCCTTTTGCTGGTTACAGCATGCCGGTTCAATACCCTCTGGGTGTGTTGAAAGAGCACCTTCATACCCGCGCCGCAGCCGGTTTGTTTGATGTCTCCCATATGGGCCAAGCCGATCTCGTGGGTGACGATATTGCGATCGCCCTTGAGGCACTCGTGCCGGGCGATCTCCAGGCATTAAAGCCTGGCCGCATTCGTTACACGCAGCTCCTAAACGACGACGGTGGCATGATTGATGATCTGATGGTCGCGGTTCCTGTCGATGGCGCCACTAATCGCCTCCATCTGGTCGTGAATGCCGGCTGCAAAGATAAAGACTACGCCGCGCTGCAATCGGCTTTGGGAGACCGCGCCGTCCTCGAGAAGAAAGACGCTCACGCGCTGCTGGCTCTGCAGGGCCCTCTGGCTGCGTCGGTGTTGGCTCGGTTTGATGCCGATTGTGCGGAAATGCCATTCATGTCGCTGCGGCCGGTCACTGTTAATGGCGTCGATGTCGTTGTCTCGCGCTGTGGGTATACGGGCGAAGATGGCTATGAAATTTCCGTTTCACTTGAAGACGCGGAAGCTCTGGCCAAGACGCTTCTCGATCAGCCTGAAGTCGAACCCATTGGTTTAGGTGCTCGTGATTCTCTCCGGCTTGAATCTGGCCTCTGTCTTTACGGTCACGACATCGATGACACGACGTCGCCGATCGAGGCCGACCTTTTGTGGTCGATTAGCAAACGTCGGCGCGCCGAAGGGGGATTCCCTGGCGATGCCCGCATTCTCAAAGAAATCAATGAAGGTACATCCAGAGTAAGAGTTGGCCTTAAGCCAATAGGCCGAGCGCCGGCCCGGGAGGGTACCGTTATTGAAACACCGGAGGGTGATGCCGTCGGTGTTGTGACATCGGGTGGTTTTGGTCCGACGGTCGAGGGACCGATTGCCATGGGCTATGTGGCGTCCGCTCAGGCTAAACCGGGCACCCGTCTTCATCTCATTGTGCGTGGCAAAGCTCTTGAAGCTGATGTCGTCGCCATGCCGTTCGTACAGCAACGTTATTACAGGGGAACCAAATGACCGATATTCGTTACACCAAGGAACACGAGTGGATTCGCCTGGATGGTGATAGCGCGACCGTTGGGATTACCGACTACGCCCAGAGTCAGTTGGGCGACATTGTTTTTGTTGAAGTTCCCGATGAGGGCAAGGCTGTCACCAAAGGCGCTGAAGCGGCTGTCGTTGAATCCGTTAAAGCCGCGAGTGAAGTGTACGCGCCAGTGTCTGGCACAGTGACACAGGGTAACGCTGTCCTCGGTGACGCGCCGGACACGGTGAATAGCGACCCTGCCGGAGATGGCTGGTTTTTCAAGATGACCCTGACGGATGCGTCAGAGCTAGACGGACTTATGGATCAAGCCGCCTATGACGCTTACCTCAAAGACTGCGACGCTTAGGAGTTCTCGTTATGCGTTATCACCCCCTCACGGATGCAGATCGTAGCTCCATGCTGGCGACTATTGGCGTTGAGTCCGTCGATGCCTTGTTTGCTGAACTGCCTGCTGGAGAGCCTTCGTTTGACCTGCCTAATCAGCAGAGTGAAATCAACGTCGAGCGCGCTTTGAATGCCTTTGCTAAGGAGAACCTCTCCTGCGCCGATGCGCCGTCTTTTCTAGGCGCTGGTAATTACCGTCATCACACACCTGCATCCCTCGATCATCTCATTCAGCGTGGTGAATTCCTCACTGCCTATACGCCGTATCAGCCAGAAATCAGTCAGGGCACGCTACAGACGATCTATGAATTCCAGTCCCAGGTTGCACTGATGATGGACATGGAAGTTGCCAACGCGTCTATGTACGACGGGGCGACGGCGTGCGCCGAAGCTGCGGCCATGGCTTGCCGTGTCACCAAGCGCAGTCGGGTGCTGATGTCTGGCTCTGTGCATCCGCACTACCGTGATGTTACGCAAACCCAATTGAAGCACCTTGTGTTAGATATCGAATGTTTGTCGCCAGACCCTATTGGAATCGAAGACTTAATCGGACGCGTCGATGACAGCCTTTCTTGTGTTGTCGTGCAAAACCCAGGGTTCTTCGGGCACCTGGTTGATCTCACTCCGCTGTCTGAAGCCTGCCATGCGGCGGGCGTTCTGTTGGTTGCCTGTGTGGCTGAGCCGGTCTCCTTGGGGCTCGTTACCCCACCAGGGGCGATGGGGGCTGATATCGTGGTCGGTGAGGGCCAGTCTCTGGCTGGTCCCGCGTCCTTTGGTGGGCCTGGTGTGGGGCTCTTCGCGACGCAGGAAAGATTTGTCCGTCAGATGCCCGGTCGTCTGTGCGGCGAAACTGTTGATGCCGATGGGCGTCGCGGCTTTGTGCTGACGCTGTCCACGCGCGAACAACACATTCGCCGTGAAAAGGCGACGTCGAATATTTGTACCAATTCGGGCCTGATTGCCTTGGCGTTCACCATTCATATGACCTTGCTTGGTGAAGCCGGTTTCACACGTTTGGCTGAAGTGAATCACGCCAACGCTGTCACACTGGCGAATAAGCTGGGCGCTATCAAAGGCGTGAAGGTTGTCCCACAAGCCTTCTTCAATGAGTTTTCGATCACGTTGCCAAAGCCTGCTGCGGCCGTCGCCGAGACATTGGCGCAGAAGGGCGTGCTTGGCGGTGTGCCCGTGTCGCGTTTCTATCCGCGCTATGAAGAGCTTGAAAATGTTCTGCTTGTCACAGCGACAGAACTGACAACGGAAGGTGATATGGACCTGCTGGTTGAAAGCCTCACGGAGGTGCTGTCATGACCGATTACACAAACACAACGTCCGGTAACCGTGGTTTGGTTTTTGAGGAACCGTTGATCTTCGAACTGGACTCGGCTGACTCCACGGGTGTCGATCTCGATGCGCCAGAGCATGACATGGACCGGCTTGGTGGCCTGCGCCGCCGTGGTCCCGTTGGGCTGCCTGGGTTGTCCGAGCCAGAAGTCGTTCGGCACTACACGCGTCTGTCCCAGAAGAACTATTCCATTGATACAGGGTTCTATCCACTCGGCTCTTGCACCATGAAGCACAACCCGCGCCTGAACGAGAAGATGGCGCGTCTTCCTGGTCTTGGTGACATCCATCCATTCCAGGCTGAATCCACCGTTCAGGGCGCCTATCAGTTGATGGATACGCTGGCCACATGGCTTAAGAAACTCACGGGATTACCTGCTGTTGCCCTATCTCCGGCCGCTGGAGCCCATGGTGAGCTTTGTGGCCTGATGGCGATACGCGCAGCTCACCAAGCTGCGGGTAATGATGATCGCATGGTCGTTTTGGTGCCTGAGTCTGCCCATGGCACCAACCCTGCGACGGCAGCCATCTGTGGTTACTCTGTTGAATCCATTCCGGGCAATGGCAATGGCCGCGTTGACGTTGACGCCCTGACGGCGCGTCTCGGTCCAGATATCGCGGCTGTGATGATCACCAATCCCAATACCTGTGGTTTGTTTGAGAATGAAGCCAAAGTCATAGCCGATGCTGTTCATGCCGCTGGCGCATATTTCTATATGGACGGCGCGAACTTCAATGCCATCGTTGGCCGTGTGACTCTGTCTGAGCTTGGCGTCGATGCCATGCACATCAACCTCCACAAAACTTTCTCGACACCCCATGGCGGCGGCGGTCCAGGCGCTGGCCCGACTGTGCTGTCAGACGCGCTCGCGCCATTTGCTCCGGTGCCTTTCCTTGTGCACGATGCAAATGGGCTACATATGGCCGAGCATGCTGGCGACAAAGACGCGCCCCAGAGCTTTGGTCGCATGAAGGGTTACCACGGCCAGTTCGGTGTGTTTGTGCGGGCCTTGTCATACATGATGAGTCTCGGCATCGACGGCCTGCGCGAGGCTTCCGGCGATGCGGTGCTCAATGCCAATTACCTTCGTGTTCGTCTGTCAGAAGAACTCACACCTTCTTACGATGGCATTTGCATGCATGAAGCTTTATTTGATGATCGGTTCCTGAAGGGCACTGGTGTTTCAACGCTGGACTTTGCAAAATCCATGATCGACGAGGGCTTTCACCCACCAACGATGTACTTCCCTCTGGTGGTCCATGGGGCGTTGCTGATGGAGCCGACGGAAACGGAAAGCAAGGCGACGCTGGACCAGTATTGTGAGACCGTGTTGGCGCTCGCCCGCAAAGCGAAACGGGGCGATGCGGCGGAAGAATTCCTCTCTGCACCGCACCTCACCCCACGCCGACGTTTAGATGAAACCCAAGCCGCCCGTAAGCCTGTGCTACGCTGGAAGCCAGAGCCGCTCAAACACGCGGCGGAGTAGGGGCAAGAAAATGGACCCAACCCAAAGCAGTCTCTTCCGGGCATTGTTTGGGTTGCTGTTGGTGTTATGCCTTCATTTGGGATTCGATGGTTCTGCAGCTGCGACCGATACAGCGTTCGTTGGCGCAAGACTCTATCCAGCGCCAGATGCTGCGCCGATCGAGAATGGCGTCGTCGTTGTATCGGACGGTAAAATCAAAACCGTTGGACCGGCTGATCAAATTGCTATTCCAGAAGGCGCAATAATTATTCGTGCTGACGGCAAGACCATCACAGGTGGCCTCTGGAATTCCCACGTACACTTTAATTTTCCACCTCTGGACCGATTAGAGAATGAACAGGTTGCGAGTTATGTGCGTGACATTTCTCTTCAATATGGATTTGTTCATGTGCTTGATACCGGCTCGGCGCCGGGTGTGTCAGCAGAACTCAGGCGGCGCATAGACACTGGAGAAATGGCTGGCCCGACAATTCTGATGGCGAATGGATCGCTTGTGCCCAAGGGCTCTGCGCCCTTCTATGTACGTCCAACAATCATGCCGGATGTAGCGGTGCCCGACAAAGCCCAAGAGCAGGTTGATCTCATTCTCCGCTCTGGTGCGGAGGGCGTTAAAATTTTCTCAGGGTCCATTGTAAGCTTCACGAATATAGTCCCGATGGATGTGGAGTCTGTGCGCGGCATTGTCGACGCAGCGCATAAGCGCGCGATGTTTGTTGTTGCGCACCCAACTAACAATGCTGGAGCCTGGGCAGCAATTAATGGCGGTGTCGATATTCTGGCTCACACATTCCCCCAGCAAGGGTGGGATCGATCCATTCCCCTGGTCATGCTTGAAAGAAATGTCGCGTTGATCCCAACTCTAAAGCTCTGGCGCTTTGACGGTGAGCGGTTCGGAACACCTGAGGCCGTGATCGTAAATTCCACCCGTGCTGCCCAAGAGCAACTCGCCGCTTTTTCTGATTTGGGTGGCCAAATCTTGTTTGGCACTGACGTTGGCTATGTCACCGATTTCGACCCCACCGACGAATATCTCTTAATGCAACAGGCCGGATTGTCGTTTGCGCAAATTCTCGCGTCACTGACGACGGCACCTGCTCAACGATTTGGCATGGCTGACCGCACAGGAAAAATGGAAGTTGGCATGAATGCGGATCTAGTTGTTTTCGACGAAGATCCCGGATCAGACATTACTGTTTTCGCAGAGCCTAAAGTCGTTGTTAGACGTGGTCAGATAGTGTTCGAGCGCTAGAAGAAACCGAGAACATGCTGAGGAGCGAGAGCCATTAATTATTAGTCATGGAGCAATGTAAAAAGCGACCCGATTTCTTGTGCCAGTTCAAGGTTCTGAAGCACCCGCTGCATACCGTAATTTTTCCAAGTATTTTGTCTGTACCGGAAAGATGGGGGCGTTAGCATTCAGCTTCCTGACGACCACTGATATTCCGGTCTCAGTTGGCGCATCCTGCAAACGTTTAGTCGGGTGTAAACTCCATTTTTCTACATCCAATCCATCGTTTTTTGTACCTACTATTTCGCTGGCTAATTTATGACCATTTTGAACGTAGAAATCGTAGTAGAATGTTGGAGAGAAATTATAGAAGCCATGATTAATGAGCACTAATGGATTGTTATGAATAATGAAGCCCTTAACTTTTGCCATACTCAGAATGTTAGTCACCGCCTGAGCGACATTAAAGCAGTGCTCCAACGTACCTCCATCATACACGATGTCGTACTTACACTTTAAATCTTCTGAAACAGGATGATTGAGATCACAAATAATTTCTCCGCCCCGAACCTCTTTAATATCTATGATGGATAACTCAATACCAAGGCGGCTAAAAAAAATCATAAGCATCTGGTATCTTGTCAATGAAGCGAGTCATGCTGTGCCAAGCTATGATTCGGTCTGAGTCGTGCCTGATCAACAGATCATTGGCTGTTTCCTTTCCAAACAACGACTCCATTCTATCTTCTGAAAGCACTATGTCCGGATAACCCAAAACCAGCATCTTGACGGGACGGTCAGGCAATATTTTTGTTATTTGAAGTATCACGTCTAAGGTGAAGGCGTTTACTCCCATCGTCATCGTTCCTTTTATGATGTTAGTTGTCTTCCAGAAAGTTACCCTATCCCTCAACCTAAGTCCGGTAATAAAGATTCGGTTCCTCTATGGGAACGTGCTTTAAAATATACGGCTAACGTGGACGGCAGATACAGTCGAAAAAATTTCGCGATAGTTGAGGTGCAGAAAGATTACCCCCAATTTTTATCCAGAAAAACCCGCCGTTAGGTAGGGCTGGTCCTGTGTTTGTGTAGTTAGATTAAGAACTGGATTGAGCTATACCAACTTGGCGCATTGCCGGGGCATTATGCGAATTCGTCAGCTTTCTATTACTCTACCGGCTTCACAAAGAACAACGTGAAGCGGTCGCTTTCTCCAATCGCCATGCTCTTTATACGCTGGGCCTCGTCCACGTTGGGCCAGCCTTCTTGCCCCAGGTAACGTAGCGTTGGTGGCAAGCGCCAAACACGCCCCTCGTAATCTTTGTCGTCCATTGGATTGTTATTAATGTCGCTGCTTGCGACGAGCTGCCAGCCAGCCTCTTCAGCGATCTTGATCGTGTATCCCTCGTTGACGTAACCGGTTTCGGCCTTGGGGTCTTGCCTGACCATTGGGTTTCCACGGTGTTCGACGATACCCAGGTGTCCGCCAGGCTTGGCAGAGTCGTACATCATTTTCAGCATACGATCGATGCTGCCCGATAACATCCAGTTGTGAATGTTCCTAAAGGTCAGCACCAGATCAGCTGTGCCTGGCTCAATTGGCACTAAGTTTTCTCCGGTGATGCCCGCTATTTTCGCATCGCCGAATATGTTTCTGTTGGTCTCAATGAGGTCCTCGAGACTCTCGTAAGCAGTAGCCGAGCCCCCGCCTGTACTGCGGTCCCACATCGATGAGACGTACTGGCCGGTATTCGCGACAACAGGCGCAATAATTTCCGTGTAGTACCCGCCCGTCGCATTGATTTCTAAGACGGTCATGTCTTCTTTTAGGCCGAAAAAGGTCAATGTTTCGTATGGGTTGCGATAGGCGTCTCTTGCTTTTTTCTCTTCTGAGCGGTGCTCACCTGCAAGAGCATCACGTAACCGCATATCCGTGGACTCCTCACGGTGGCCGTCTGCGAGTGCGATTGATCCGAAAAGTGTTGTAGCCAGCGTGATGCCGCCGACCAAAAACTGCCCCATAGGTTTCATGTGCGATTCCTTTTTTGAGAATGGTCGTTGTATGTCCGCAGAGCGTACTACAGGGAAAACGCGTAGGCGAGAAGGAGCCCGAGTACGTGGTCGTTCTCTCCATTCTCACGGCTATAACGGTACCCGAAATCGAGTGACGCACCCGAGTTCCAGGCATAGCCAGTGGACGCCTGAAACCTATGGTCGTTTGTGTTTATTCCGCCAGCCACGTGGGTTGTTCGAAAGGTGACGCTCAGGGCTGCATTCCAAGCGTTCGCAAAATGGGCGGTGCTCCCTAGCGTGACGTATGACTGGTCATCCGGGCCACCTTCCACATTCTTTAGGAGTGCCCCTTCGAGGATGATGTCTAAGTCTGCTGAACCGAGAGGCACTTGGCCGAATACAGAGCCGACGAATCCATCTTCTCGCTCGGCAAGGATGTCATACTCACCATGGGCGTGAGAGCGGTATGCTACGTGGTATCCAAAACCTGATGTGTTCAATACATCTTCACCAGTCAAAGACAGGGTAAAGGACGAAAAGTCTTTGGTGTTTGTGGTGCCACCGTCAGCGAGTTGCACCCGGCCTCGATCTTCAACGAGGGACCCGCTCAGAAACGACCGATCCGCGTGGTAGAGGCTGCCATAGAGTGTGTGAGTTCCAGATACGTCGTTGCCAAATGATCGGTTTGCGGCCAATCCAATTTTCTCTGTGACTTCGTAGTCTTCGGGAAAATCGGCACCCCAAATGCCGGGTGCCAAATCCCACGCGGTTCCAAAAGCCGCATTAAATTTACCGGCGTGGAGCGACCAATTGTCGCCGTGATAGGCAAGGGTCAGTTCTTCGGCAAATATACCATGATCTTCAAACGTAGAATTGGTGCCGGGCGCTGGGTCGTCTAACATTTCCACAAGGATTACGCTTTCTATGCCCAGTCGGTCCGTGAACGCTAGGGATAGCCCAGCCTCTATTGTCGTAAAAAGAAAATTTGATTGTGGTGTGCCACTGTCCGTGCCGACACCATTTTCGTATTGCAGTTCTGCGACAATATCTGCCGATAAAGATGGAAATTGGTCTGCGTACGCTGGGTGAAAGCCACAGTTGATCAGACCAACAATGGACAGGGCGGTGACCCTCTTAACGCGGACAGCGTGTAAAAAAAAACTATGAACAATATTCAAATCGTGGCCCCTCCCCAAGCACCCAATGAAGACGCAAGTAGGATGTGTATTCAAACCTAGATTTCGCGCGTGTCTGTGAAGCGGTCACGTGTGGATACAAAAAAAGCCCCAGCGTAATGCCGGGGCTTTTTAGTGTGAGATGTCTAGGCGCTAGCGTATTTAGCCAGCGTCAAATCAAGAGATCGACTTAAGCTTGGTCGAATTGGTCCAACGTCATGACCTTGGTCCAAGCTGCCACGAAATCACGCACCAACTTTCCATGGCCGTCGGCCTGGGCGTAAACCTCACTTAAGGCGCGGAGTTGCGAGTTTGACCCGAAGACCAGGTCGACCCGTGTTCCAGTCCACTTAACATCACCGGAATTGCGATCTGTGCCTTCAAATACATCTCCAGCATCAGACTTGGCGCTCCATACCGTATCCATATCCAGCAAGTTGACGAAGAAGTCGTTGGTCAACTGACCTTTCCGCTGGGTGAAGACGCCATGTTTTGCGTTACTCGCGTTGGCCCCTAACACGCGCAATCCACCAACAAGCGCTGTCATTTCAGGTGCACTGAGCTTGAGCAGTTGCGCTTTGTCGACCAGCATTCTTTCTGCTGGCACGGTGTAGGCCGCCTTCTGGTAATTGCGGAAGCCATCAGCTTCCGGCTCCATTACGGCGAAGCCTTCAACGTCAGTTTGCTCCTGCGTTGCATCTGCGCGACCAGGGGTGAAGGGAACATCGATTGACTCACCGGCATCCTTCGCTGCCTGTTCAATCGCTGCACAGCCACCCAGCACAATCAGATCAGCCATCGAAACTTGCTTGCCGCGACGGGCGCTGTCGTTGAAGTCTGCCTGAATGCTCTCAAGTTTAGTGAGCACCTTGGAAAGTTGCGCTGGGGTATTGGCATCCCAATCTTTCTGCGGGGCAAGGCGTACACGAGCGCCATTGGCACCGCCGCGATTATCAGACCCGCGGAAGGTTGAGGCCGAGGCCCAAGCCGCAGACACCAGATCACTGACCGATAGGTCGCTGTCCAGAATCTCTTTCTTGAGATTTGCGATGTCCTTGTCGTTGATCAGTCGGTGATCAACGGCCGGGATCGGATCCTGCCAGATTAAATCTTCTTCTGGCACTTCTGGGCCGAGGTAGCGGCTTTTTGGACCCATGTCGCGATGTAATAGTTTGAACCACGCCCGTGCGAAGGCGTCGGCAAACTGGTCTGGGTTTTCGTAAAAGCGACGTGAGATCTTTTCGTATGTCGGATCGAAGCGCAGCGACATGTCTGCTGTTGTCATCATCGGCGGCGCGACCTTGGATGGATCGTGGGCATCGGGGATGAGGTTCTCAGGCTTTGTATTAATCGGCACCCATTGTTGCGCACCGGCCGGGCTCTTGGTCAGTTCCCAATCATATTCGAACAGCATTTCGAAGTAGCCGTTGTCCCATGTCGTTGGGTTTGGCTTCCATGCGCCTTCAATGCCACTGGTCGTGGTGTGTACGCCCTTGCCGCTTTCAAACCGGTTGATCCAGCCGAAGCCCTGCTCTTCAAGTGGAGCCGCTTCTGGTTCAGCGCCGACGAGTGACGGGTCACCCGCGCCGTGTGCTTTACCGAAGGTATGACCACCGGCCACGAGGGCAACGGTTTCTTCGTCGTTCATACCCATGCGTCCGAAGGTCTCGCGGACATCCCGACCTGAGGCGACAGGATCGGGGTTGCCGTCCGGGCCTTCAGGGTTCACATAAATTAGACCCATCTGAACGGCCGCCAGTGGGTTCTCCAGGTCACGGTCGCCACTGTAGCGCTCGTTGGCTAGCCACTCTGATTCCGCACCCCAGTAAATGTCTTCTTCTGGTTGCCAGATGTCTGCACGGCCGCCGCCGAACCCAAAGGTTTTGAAGCCCATAGATTCCATCGCAACGTTGCCCGCGAGGAGCATGAGGTCGGCCCAGGAAATCTGGTTGCCGTACTTCTGTTTAATGGGCCACAACAGACGGCGGGCTTTATCCAGATTGCCATTGTCAGGCCAGCTGTTAACCGGTGCAAAACGCTGATTGCCGGTGCCGCCGCCGCCACGGCCATCAGCTGTGCGGTATGTGCCGGCACTGTGCCAAGCCATGCGAATGAACAGGCCACCGTAATGACCCCAGTCAGCCGGCCACCAATCTTGGGAGTCGGTCATGAGATCGGTCAGGTCGGTCTTAAGTGCGTCGTAGTCTAGTGTCTCGAACGTCTCGGCATAGCTGAAGTCCCCATCCATAGGATCGGAGGCCGGAGAGTGCTGATGCAGTACGTTGAGATTGAGCTGTCCTGGCCACCAGTCCTGGCCTGAGAGGGCACCACCGACGGTCGACCCGGTTGCATTGTCCATAGAGGGCGCTGCAGCGTTCACTTGTCCTGTTGCGCCGGCGGCCGCGAGAGCGGTTGTGGCGGCGAGAACGTTGCGACGGCTGGTCCCCGTGTGTCCTAGGGGGCATTTTGATTGGTTCGACATGGCAATCTCCTTGAATTGAAATCCGTAGATCAGCATCCAGATGGCCACCTAAATTTTGCCAATCTCAATGCTGCTAGGGACCAAATATACCGGGGTGATTTTGGCTGTCAATTAGTTTTGAATTATTCTAATTAAAAAGTAGGGTTCGTGAGGTTTAGTCGTATTCGTTTCAAGGTGGCGGCATAAAAAAAGCCCCAGCGCAGTGGCCGGGGCTCTTTAGAAATTTTTAGATGGAGCTGACTAATTCAGGTGGCCCGCCAAATCCTTGATGGATTGATCGACTAGCGCATCTTGCTTGCCGTCATTCATCTGATCCGTAATCAGCTTTTCTGCGGCTGCCATAGCAACGTCGACCGCTGTATTCCGAACACTGGCAATTGCCTGCGCCTCAGACTGCGCAATCCGTTCCAGCGCCTGTGTCTTGCGGCGCTCAATGGATTGCTCCAGGTCTGTCTGGGCCTGGGCTCGAAGACGTGTTGCTTCTTCTTTTGCCTGGGCAACGATGCTTTCAGCTTCAGAGAGTGCGTCCCGCTGCTTGCGCTGATAATCAGCGAGCAAGGCTTGGGCTTCTTCGCGAAGCTTGCGGGCTTCTTCAATTTGCGTCCGAATTTTGTCGGCTCTGCCGTCAAGAGAAGCAGAGACGCTCCGCATGATGGGTTTGGCGAGAAAGCCAACAACGATGACAAAGGCGAGGCCAACCCAAAAGGAGGGATCCGTAAACATTAGGCGTTCCCCTTCATTGCAGCGCTGACGGCAGCTTCAGCGTCGCCGCTGTTGACGTCCAGACCTGCAAGCCGACTGGCAGCATCCTTAGCTGCATCAGCGGCGATAGAGGTTAGGCTGCTCATGGCTTGGTCCCGTGCCGCAGCAATGCGCTGCTCAGCATCTGAAATCTGAGATGTCAGTTCCGCACCAATCTCTTTGTTGCGGGCCTCAGCAGCTGCTTTGGCATCGCTCGTCACTTTATTCATCAGTGTCCGGGCTTGCTCGCGGGCGTCAGCCATTGCGGCTTCGTAGTCCGCCAAAGCCTGTTCTGCTTCGCTCTTTAAGCTCTCTGCACGATCGAGGTCATCTTGGACCACACGCTGGCGCTGTTCCAAGATGTCGCCGATGCGTGGAATGGCAAATTTAGATACCACCCAATAGAGGACGACAAAGCAGATCAGCAGCCAAAAGAGCTGAGATGAAAAAGTCGACGGGTCGAACTGTGGCATGACGCCTCGCAGGCTTTAGGAAGTCTTAGGTCCCGCCACTCAAATGAAGTGGCGGGAATACGATTTCTGCTCAGGTGAACAGAACGATCAGCGCAATAACCAGCGCGAAGAGCGCGGTCGCTTCTGACAGAGCGAAGCCGAGGAACGCATAGGTCCGCAGTTCGTCCTTCATAGATGGGTTTCGTGATGCGGCGGTCATGTAGTTGCCGAACACAATGCCCACACCGACACCGCCACCGATAACACCGATAGCAGCTAGGCCAGCACCAATCATTTTTGCAGCTTCTAATTCCATGGTCTTTGTCCTTCCTTAGGATGATGTCTTAAGTAATACGTTTGTAAAAAGCGTTGGCTGTTCTTAGTGCAGATGAACAGCGTCGTTGAGATAAATCGTTGAAAGTAGCGCGAATACATAGGCTTGGATCAGCGCGACCATAATTTCCAGCATGGTTACGGCTCCAACCGCCAAGAACGGAACGATACCGAAAACGCCGAGCGAAATTACGAAGCCGGCCAGTACTTTCAGCAACACGTGGCCCGCCAACATATTGGCGAACAGACGCAGGCTTAAGCTTACTGGGCGGATGAAATACGACATGATTTCAATAGGCACCAAAACGATGGCGACGGGGAGCGGCGTACCAGCAGGGCAAAACAGGCGGAAATAGTGGAGGCCGTGCGTTGCGAACCCAATGATGGTTACAGCAACAAAGATAAACACTGCCAAAGCCGCGTTAACCACGATGTGGGATGTAAAAGTAAAGCTGTATGGCAGCAGGCCGAGGACGTTGCCGAAAAGAATAAAGACGAACAGGGTGAAGATGAACGGGAAGTACTTCATGCCTTCCTTGCCAACGTTCTCTTTGACCATGCCAGCAACGAACTCAAACATCAGTTCGCCGATGGACTGGATACGGCTAGGGACCATTGTCCGTTTGCGCGTCGCTGCCCAAAACAGGGAGAACGTGCAGATAACAGCTAGGGTCATAAACAAAGCAGAGTTGGTGTACGAAATATCGTATCCACCAAGATTGAGATCAATCAGCGGTATGATCTCGAACTGCTCCATTGGGCCGTGGGCGGCTTCGCCACCATGCTCTTCGGTCGCCATGTCTACTCGTTCGCTCCGCTATCTTCGGTTCGCGCCAGTTTGGCGCTCAACTCTTTATCTTCAGCCAGTTTGTCTCTGGCCTCTTTCTCTCGCATCGCCCGGCCAAAGCCGACCGCTTCATCTAGGCCTCTGGCGATGCGTAGCACATTCATAATGCCAGCCGCGAAGCCAAGAAACAAAAACACGATCATAAAAAGCGGAGTGGTCTCGGCCCAGTTATCGATGAAATAGCCTATTCCAGCGCCGACAGCGACGGAGACAACCATTTCTATTCCGATGCGGAGACCTTGGCCCAGCCCGCTTTGTGTTCCACGCCCACGTGGGGCTGATTCCTTATCCGTTTTACCTCGAGCAGCTTTGAGGCGGGCATTAAACTCGTTCAGCGGGTCATCTGGTTCGTTAGCCATAAGGTCCTCAAAGACCGTGCGGCGTGTTCCGGAGTCACCGTTTAACTGAACAATTAGGGTTAAAATGCCCACCCATTGAGACGATCGAAGCTCGGGCCGGAACCGGCCTGTTGCAGCGCAAAATCGGGCGCACAATAGGAATGACCTGTACCTCTGTCAAGGACGAACGGCCGCTGAATTCTGGGCTTTTTCAGCGATTCCTGGCGCTTGGACGCTGGGCCCGCGAATGACCTTCGTTCCGAGCGACAAATCAGGCTGTATCGCGGAAGGATTCAGCCTCATTCAGGTTAACAGAGACCAGCTTAGAGACCCCGCGTTCTGCCATTGTGACCCCAAATAGGCGGTCAACTCGGGCCATACTCATGCGATGGTGGGTGACCACGACGACCCGGGTGCCTGTGGCTTCTGCAATCTGGGTAATCAAATTGCAGAATCGGTCCACGTTTGCATCATCTAGCGGGGCGTCAACTTCGTCGAGCACGCAGATTGGGGCTGGGTTAACCATAAACACGGCAAATAGCAGGGCAATGGCCGTCAGGGCTTGTTCCCCGCCAGAGAGAAGCCCCAGGTTCTGCATGCGCTTACCCGGTGGGCTGGCCATAATTTCAAGCCCAGCTTCAAGAGGGTCTTCCGCGTCTGTCAGGGATAAGTGAGCCCGACCACCGCCAAATAGGCTGGTAAACAGATTTCGGAAATGACCATCAACCTCCTTAAAGGACTGCAGCAAACGCTGGCGCCCTTCGCGGTTGAGTGAAGAAATGCCATCGCGCAGACGGGCGATGGCGTTGATGAGGTCTTCACGCTCCGTATCCATGGTTTCCATCTGTTCGCTAAGCTCTTCACTTTCTTGCTCAGCGCGCAGGTTGATAGCTCCCATATTATCGCGTTCACTGATCAGGCGTTGCAGGCTCTTTTCAGCTTTTTCAAGCGGGGGTGCTTCCTCGTCGTCTTTGAGGCGTGTTTGGGCGCGAACCTCAGACGGCGCACAGCCCACTTTTTCTTCAATTGCGGCGGCTAACGTTTCGATGGTCTGCTGCGCTTGGGCGACGGCCGCCTCACGACGAACCCGCTCTTCACGAGCAGTCGAGGCGCTTTGCTCCGAATCGCGAAGCGTTTTGTTTGCGTCGTTGAGCACTGTTTCGGCGCGCGTCAGAGCGTCCATCGCTGCGCTGCGCTCTCTTTCCGCCGTTTCCAACTGGATCATCAAAGCTTGGCGCTGCTCAGCCAAAGCTTCCGGTTTGCCAGCTAAGTCTTCGACTTCCTCAACCGCTGACCCTTCACGTTCCAGTAAGGCTTCGAGCTGCCGCTCTGCTTCGTCGCGGCGGGTCGACCATGACCGGGTGTCTTCTGCCAAAGCAGCGAGGCGACGTTGGCGTTCTTCTGATGCTCTGGTCAGTGCGTCGTAAGCGGCTCGCGCTTCCATGAGGTCGTTGCGGCGTGTGCCGAGTTGCTTTTGCAGTTCCGTTTGGCGTTCGCGTTCTGTGGTGCCGTCACCCAATTCTGCGAGCGTCGCTTGTGCCGCGCTTTCTTGAGCGCCAGCTTCGTCACGCTCGCCAATCAAAGTCTTGCGTGTTTCTTCCAGGCTCGAGATTCGGCTTTCTAGTGCCGCGGCTAAGCGTTGGCGCTCTGCGAGAGCCGCACGAGCGACTTGGAGTGCTTGCTCAGCGTGGCGCACTGCCGCGCGGAGTTCTTTCTCTCGCTCTGCTGCTTCGGTCACGCTCGTTCTAGCTGCGATGGCCTTCTCTTCGGCAGCCTGAGATGCTGCCTGGCGCGCTTCTATTTCTCCGCGCAGTTCTTTCAGACGGTTCTTATGTTTGAGTCGCTGGGCCGCAGCGCTAGGCGCACCTGATGCGCTCACGAAACCATCCCAGCGCCACAAGTCTCCACCTCTGGTGACAAGCCGCTGGCCAGGTTTCAGGGCGCTATGTAAAGCCGATCCGGCTTCTTTGCTATCGACCAGGCCGACCTGCGACAAGCGGCGCGCCAGTTTCGACGGAGCCTGTACAACCTCACCCAGCGCACGAACACCTTCTGGAAGCATCGGCGGTGGAGCAAATGGAGGAAGGCTAGACCAGTGGACTGGAGCTGTATCATCTGACGCACCACTCAGGTCGTCACCGATGGCAGCACCCAGTGCAGGTTCGTATCCTGGCTCAACAGTTACGGAGTCGAGAATCGGGCTCCACGTTGCATCGGTTTCACGCTCAGCAAGTAGGCCTTCAAGCGCAATCACTTCAGCCTGGACCTTCGCTTCTTCGCCGCGCAATTCTTGCAGCTGATCGCGAATGATTTGGTCTTCTTCTTGTGCAGATGCGCGGGTGGTTTCCGCTTCTTCCCAGCGAGTCCGGGCGGAATCCATCGCCGTTTCGCATTGCTGTGCAGTCGTTTCTTCAGCTTGGAGGTCTAAAGCGGGTTGGGCTTGGACCCGCGTTTCGTCGAGGTGTTCATCAACTTCTTCAAGGCGACGAAGCGCGCGCCCACCGCGCAATTTTGCTTCTTCCGCTTTTTGCTTTGCCGTTGCGCGTGAGGAATCGGCTGCTGCCAAAGCTGCAGATAAACGCTGAATCTCGGCTTCCAGTTCTTCAACGGATTGAGCCGACGTCTTAAGCGTTGTGCGTGAGTGTTCCACGGAGTCAGCTTGGCTTGCTTGGGCTTCTTCGAGATCAGATTGCTCGCTAGCAAGGCGCTCAATTGCGCCGCGCGCATCTGCTGTGCGCCCTTTTTCTCGTGCCATGTCTTCGCGCAATTGTGCGAGACGTGTTTCGGCAGCCTCTTGAGCGGCAGCCAAGCGCTGCTCTTCTTCGTCAATCTGTTCGCGGGCAAGGTTAAGGCGCTGAACTTTCGCTGCCTCAGCCGCTTCTGTTTGGCGCAGCGGAGGAACCGCTTCAGCCGCGGCTGCTTGAGCCGTTGTTGCTTCTGCGACCAAACCGGTTTTAACGCCAACAGCTTGTTCTGCGATGGCAAATGCCTCGCCAGCGCTGGTTAAGTTTTCTTCAGCTGCCGTCTGTCGAATGGTCAAGACCATGGCATCGGCCGCTCGGATGGAATCCGAAATCGTGCGGTAACGAGCAGCTTGGCGTGCTTGCTTCTTTAGGCTTTGGAGCTGGGCATCGAGAGCTTGGATGACATCATCAAGACGCTCGAGATTTGTTTCTGCGGCTTTGAGGCGAAGCTCTGCTTCATGACGGCGACTGTGAAGGCCAGTAATGTTCGCGGCCTCCTCTAAGAGGTGCCGCCGCTGGTTTGGCTTGGCGTTGATGATTGCACCAATGCGGCCTTGGCTGACCAAAGCCGTTGATCGAGCGCCCGACGACAAATCCGCGAATAGAAGCTGGACATCTTTAGCGCGCACGTCTCTGCCGTTGACTCGATACTGCGACCCCTTGCCGCGTTCGATGCGTCGTGTGACCTCTAGCTCATCTGAATCATTGAACTGCGCCGTCGCTTTACGTGATGAGTTATCCATCATCAGGCTAACTTCAGCGATATTGCGTGCTGGCCGATCTCGGGTGCCGCCGAAGATCATTTCATCCATCTCGCCGCCACGCATTTGCTTGGCAGACGTTTCACCCATCACCCAGCGCAAGGCTTCAACGAGGTTGGACTTGCCACAGCCGTTCGGACCAACGACACCCGTCATGCCCTTTTCGATGACAAGGTCAGTAGGGTCGACAAAAGACTTAAAGCCGGTCAGGCGCAGCCGGGTAAATTCAACCAAGGATCAGGTCTCCGTAAAAACGTTCTGGTACGGGTGGGGTAAGTGAAAAGGAAACGGGGCGATTAAGAGCCCTTTTCCTCAAGCTTCTCTTCAATGATTTCTGCCATGTAGTCAAAGCCTCGGTTGCCTTCTATTTTCACATCTTCAATAAAAAATGTCGGCGTGGATGCTATTTTGAATTGGTTCGTCGCGGCTTCTTGGCCTTCACGGATCGCATTCATAATGTTTTGATTTTCCAGGCAGGCGTTTACGTCGTCTTCATTCAGGCCAGCAAGCTTTGCGTATGATGTCAGGGGCTCGATAGGGCTCTCCGACATAACCCAAGTGCCTTGTTGGCGGAACATGACGTTGAGCAAGGCTTGCCCTCGGTCTCCGTCAGCACAACGGGCGAGCATCGCTCCGGCCATGGCTAATCCATCAAGGGGGAAGTCACGAAACACGAGCCGGACCTTGCCAGTGTCGATGTAGGTCTTTTTGAGTTCTGGCAGGACTGTGTTGTGAAAAGACGCACAATGACTACAGGTAAGGGACGCATATTCGACGATCGTCACGGGTGCCGCCGGGTCTCCATAAATCATCTCGCGGTAAACGGGGCCGTCAGAGTCAGCGACTTCTCCGTCAGTGGCTTGCGCAAGCTGTTCCGACTCGGTCGATGAGGCATCGGCCGTCATTTCAGACTCGGTTTGAGCAGCCGGAGCCGCAGAATCCTGGGATTCCTCTTCGGCGCAGGACGCAGTGCCAACAAGCGCAAGAGATAGGGCGACGCAGCCAAAAGCGGCAGAAGCAAACGATTTCACGGTAATTCCTCACTATATGATGTGGGTATAACGCATCTAACCCACAAGGTGTTGTGTATTTTAGGCGGGCTACCCTATGCGCTGCAAGACCTTGGACGCGCGCTCGGATAGGTAAAAACTGAAGTGTAGCGGCGGTATGAGTCGCTAAAGCGGGTCAATCTTGCAAGGAAAATTCACCCGTTGGCTGAAAAAGTTGCCAAACCAATAAATATTAGGAGCACGCCTCAGCAAAGAGATTTCTTCTGGTTTTATGTTCCACTATTTAGATAAAAATTAGAAAACTATTCCAATCCCATTGTGCTAGAGATTTGAGGGCTATTCTTATTGGGGTGCTGCATTCACTCTTCTAGGATTCGCACAGCGTGATTCTAATAAGAAAGCGTAACCAGGGAAGGGAGACCCCATGACACGTCCGAATTTACCTCGGGCTCGGTATTGGACAGCGGCCGTCATCACCGCCGTTGGACTGACCTATGCCGGAGCAGATGCTGAGGCCCGTACATTGGATCTAGACGATCCTAATGACGTTATTCTCGTTGAGCAGAAATTGAATTGCTCGCTGAACGAAGGCGAAACAGTTGTCTATTGGTGGAAGGGGTCTGCCTATAGCCGAGTGCCGGGCGAAAAAGATCGCCTCTTGTTTAATGTCGAAGGCACGAACCTCCGTGCGTGCAAAAACTTTGAGGACAAGGACCGTGGCCGCGGCTACCGTTCGGTCTCTCGCGAAGTGCTGTTTTATAAAGACCCAGAGACCAATGAGATTCTACGGACATGGACAAATCCATGGACCAATGAAGACGTAGAGGTCATGCAGGTGGCCAATGACCCCGTGAACATGCGCAGTCCATCCTATGCCTATTCCAAAGAGGGTAAGGGCCGCACGTTTAATGCAACGATTGTTGGGAACCGTGTTTTCACAACGGGTGAAGCGCCGTTGTTTTATGAAAACCCGTTAGCTGGCGACTATCAGGATTATGTCGGCAACAAGTACCATGCCATGGAAGCTTTGAATTCTTACGTCTACAAGGATGACCTTCTCGACGGGGATAAAGCGAAGTTAGAAAAATACGTTCTATCTTGGGCTCGGTTCTCCGATTGGCTCCCATGGATGAAGATGCGCGGTCGCACAGGCATGATGATCTTCTCCACCGTTGGTGGTCGTGTTGATAGCTACGATGATCTGCCTTCAAGCCTTAAGGATGAAATCGAAGCCAACCATCCGACGTACAAAGTGCCGCCCCCAATTGATGATGACCGATCAAACGTAACCAGCTGGGGCGACTTCAAAACACAGATGGAAGCGCGCCGTGCGGAAAACGGCGATAGCAAAGGAGGGATGGAAGAATGAACCGCCTTACCAGAACATTCGCAGCCATGCTTTGTGCT